>JACCEB010541140.1_pt1 | contig 72407 bp, 75 predicted proteins | sample 7454761 | NCBI WGS metagenome assembly JACCEB01 (sample SAMN15323454, study PRJNA562643) | freshwater metagenome | isolation source: river surface water | place: USA:Blue River Watershed | collected 2017-08-18 | reverse complement strand
TGATTTCTGCTTCAACGTCAACACCGTGGATGGCTTGTGCGTCTTGAGCAGCTTCAAATGTCCAACGAGCGCTTAACTTACGGCTCTTAGCTTCAACAGTCTCTTTCAAGATCTGGATGTTCATCTTCTTACCACCAACGCCTTCTAGGGCACTTGTAGCGGCACCAGTACCGGCAGCGGCACCAGAATATTGTTGAGCAATCTTGAATGGGCTTAGAGCTTCATCGTTAGCACTAACTGCACCACCGATAACATCACCAGCGCCAGCACCTGTCTTTTCAGCCATTGCTTCAGCGTAGCGAACACGTAAAGTGTGGATCTGGCTAACTGGACCTTGCATAGGTTGAACACCAACTAATTCGTTAGCGATTGTTGTTGGCATAACGCGACGAATAACTGGTAGAATAACCTTGTTTAGAACAGCAACGTTACCACTAGCAGTAGCGCCAGTTGTAGCAGTTTCTGTCAAGTACTTCTTTGTGTTCTCTAGAACAACTTCCATTGTGGTCTTACGTTGACCTTGTAGACCTTCTACTAAAGCTTCTTTAGTAGCAGACCAATTTTTAGCTTCAAATAGAGCTTGTGACATAATAGTCTCCTAAATTAAATCTTAATACCAGCGAGTTTACGTAGCTGTTGAATAGTTTCGTCAGCTTCGGCTGGGGCGGCAACAATCTCAACTTGAGGTTTATTACCTGTAATCACAGTCTTCTGCGATTGTTGTCCTTCAACTAATTGTTTCTTCTCACGACGAACTTCTTCGTTTAGGACCGATGGCAAGAATTTCTGGAATTGATCTTTTAGCTTAGATGTTTCTGTGCTTTCAAGAAGTTCTTCCATGATGCCACGCTTGTCTTTTGACAATGGGGCACACAAATCTTGCATTACGCGAACTCGCTGTGCTTGATCTTCCGCAATGCGCTGACGACGAAGCGACTCGCTAATTTGTTGTTCTTTCTGTTCGATAATCTCTTGAGCCTCTTTTAACTGGCCTTGAATTTCGACGATAGATCTGTTTAGTTGGCTTACGGCTGTACCGTCTGCAAACTTTGATGCCATAAATTCTGCGGCAAAAGCTTCCATGATCTTACGACCAAAGTTGTTTTCTTTTGCTTCACGAATATCTGTTTTAAGCTGAGTGATTTCTTTCTTGAAAGTTTCAGCAACAATAGTGTTAACTTTCTCGCTGGCTTTCTTAACAAAAGCACTCTTGGCTTCTTCAATTGCTTTACGACCTTCAGCGACTAGTTTTACGCGAGCGTTAACTAGGCTCTTATGATCTTCGTGCAATTCGCTTAACTCACTTGTTAGTTTACGTAATGCAAACTCTTCAAGTTGAGCTACGGCTGCTTTAGAAGCAACACGATCATTACGAAGTTCAGCAACTTCTCTTGCAAGAGTTTCTGTTACTAATTTCTGTAACAGAGCTGCATCTTCTTTGATCTTGGCAGCATACTTGGTACGCTGTGTAACTGCTTCTTCACGCAATGTTTTTAAATCTTGTGCACCGGCATTGATAGTGTCTTGCATTAACTTATCCATTGCTTCAATAAGTTGACCTTTATCATGCTCGTAACGTGAAGCAAATTCTTCACGTAGTTCTGCCGTAACTTCTTCACGGCTTTCGGCTAAGTGTTTTTCCCAAGCGGCGTTGATATTCTCACGCACCTCTTCGGATAAAACTACCGAACCTAACATTTCAGTAAATTGACTCATAGCTTTTTCCTCAGACTTTCTTTAGATTTGTAATAAATCTAGTCACCTCATTTTCAAGGTGCTTTTGTGCGGACCTATCGTAGGTCGCCGCGTAGGCCACGTCCATCAGAGCGGCACGTCTACGACTGCCCATTACTCGTTCATAAATTGCTGTTGGGTAAGCATCAGGTGCGCTGGGTTGTGCAACAACGTCTACTGTAACGATTTCAAAGTCAGAGACTTTGCCCGATTCATTAACGTTGCCGGATCCACGGCTGCTAACGCCTAACTTAACACCACTTTCAAGTAATGTCTTGATAATGTTTCCCATTGGAGTTGGGATAAGTTTTAACTTACCATAACCGTTTTCGCCTTCCATCCACATATCAGTAATCATGTGACTTACTCGGTCAATGTTTACTTGCAAATCATCTGGGTGGTCGGCTTCTCCTAATACTGAGAAACCTTTTTCTAGTCTAGACTTAATGCTCTCTACCGCTCGGCTAATTTCATTTACAGGGTAAACACGACCATTATGATTTTGTTGTGCCCCTTGAATAAAAATACCCTTCATGTAGAGATCTTTACCGCCACTGGCTGACTCTTTTGACTCAAGCACTAAATTGGCTTGATCAAAACTTAAATGTTCGCGTAGTGGCTGTATATTCATGATGGTTTAACCTCGAGGTAATACGTTTGCGCTAGAGCCGCCTTCACGACCAGGAGCTGTACCTGGCTTGGCTACTTTACTAACTGCTGGCTTTGTTGTACCGCCCATGTCTTGCGACTTAGGAGCTTTGCCTGGGGCTGTGCCACTGGCTGTACCTTCGCCGCTTGTGCTACCACCAAATTGTGTAGCTGGGCGAGCCATCATTGGATTACGCTTTGCAACTGGGCTTACTGTATTTGTAGCACCTGTAACGCTATTAGCGCCAGATCCTGCACCAGCTGGGTTGCCTTCGGCGTTAGCATCTAGTGAAACTTTTTGTAGTTCTAGTGCTTCGCCAATTTTTGCTTCTTCATCTTCTGGTGGTAGTTCGCCCATATCGGCGTCCATTTCACCTTCTTCACCGGCAGCTTCAACTTCTTCGCCGCCTACCATTTCTTCAAATTCTGCTTTTAGTTTAGCTAATGCGGATTCAACATCCATCATAGCGTCTGCTACATCGGCTGCATCTGCGTCAACTGGAGCGGCTTCATCGCCACCCATTTCAGCATCTAAATCATCTGTAGCTTCTTCTTCGCCACCCATTTCTGGGGCAAATTCGTCTTCACCTTCTTCTGTTAAATCAGATTCAACTTCATCAACAGCGTCAACGGCTTGTTCAGCTTCGTCTTCGAAGGCAATATCGTCGGCCATAATGTCTTCATAGACTTGACGGCCAACGCTAACATAGTAATCATGTAACAAAGCGGCGGCTTTGCCTTCTTCTTTGTTTAGAAGATGGTCCAACGCTTGTTCTAGTACTGTTTTCGTCATTTATATTTCTCCTTGCGCTAAGGGGCGCACGTAGGAACGTGCTTTACCAATAACTACTTACAGATGGCGCAGTTAAAAGCCGGAGAAATGGCAGAAAAAACGGAGTTTTTACTCCGTTGATAGAAATGATAAGTTACGCTGCCGGAGGTCTAGCGTACATTTGTTTGACTAATTTTAATCGTTGCTTTGATTCATAGTCTCTCAAATCTTTCATTTTTCGAAGTTTATTAACGTGCTCAAGACTTAAACGTTTTCGACGCAAGTCGCCAAAAAAGGCTACATCAGGGTCTATTTCGTTTTCGATTTCATCGTTAATAAGAGTCAAATCATTGAATCGCATAATGTTATTTACCGTTTAAATGAATTATGCGACTGGCGCGGCGCCACCTGGAGGAGGTGTTGCGGCAGCAGGTGCGCCGACTTCTGGTGCTCCTTCAGCTCCTGCTTCGCCTTCTGCAGGACCTAAATCTAAGCCACCGCTTAAATCTAAATCTGCATCACTTGGACCTTTTAGACCAGTAGCACCAAAATCAACTGCTTCTTCGTCGGCTTGCTCGCCAGCGTCAGCATTTTCTTCGCGCCATAGACGTTCATTTTCTAAGATTTCATCGTCTGTTAAGCCCATGAACTTCTTCAACTTAAAGCGATGGGCCATATAAGGTACTTCTGCTAACTGTGTAAACACTGCGGCGCGGGCATTATTCACTTCGATTTCGCGATAACTGCTAAAGTTTTGTGGCTCTAACATGTCCAAATCAAAGCTAGAACTATCAATATTAACGCCTCTATGCTTTAAAAAGGTTTTAAATTCCTTGTCAATATATGGCGCAACTAGCCCTTGTAGGCGCCTGCAATAGCGGTTAAAGCGGAATTCTTGAATTAATGCTGTACCCATACGGCCGTCTGTGAATTGTACGGCTGTATCGTCAGGCCCTGTTGGCAAGTAAGAACTCGGAATACGCAAACCACGGAACAACTTATTAGTAAAGAACTTTAAGTCGTCAATTTCGCCTAGGTTTTGACCACCAGGTAATACTTCAACTTTACTGCCACGACCGTCTGCTGTTTGAGCAAAGAAGAAATCTTCCATGATACTCAATGGGTTATAACTAGCATCCATAACGCTAGCACCACCACTGCGAGTTGGAATTCTACGCTGGTGAATTTCATTTTTAACACGCTCAACGAATGCCATAGCCTGGTGGCTTGGCAAGTTACCTGTGTCAATATAGAACACACGGCGTTCAGGAGCACGTTGTACACGATAGATAATAATAGCATCTTCGAGCATTTCTTTTTGCTTGTAAATCTTGAAAACGCTGTCTAAAATACTTTGTCCAAATGGCCAGGCTGCATCTAAACCTTCGTTTAGACTAATATGCAGAACGTGCTCACTATCAATTGCTATTTCACCTTCCCTACCTTGGTTAGGTTTCGCATAACCGCTTGGGATAGCATACGGACCTGCGGCAGAAGTAACGTTGCTATTTGCTAATGTGTTAACGTTGTCGATTGGTTTAGTTGCTACTTTAGAACCTAAATTAGGATGTACGTTTGTGATAACATACTGCTCCACGGCTCTGCCTTCTGCTTCATTGATAACTGCACGTTTTACGTCAATAGCATTAACAAAGTAAAGCTCAAATGTTTCCGGGTCCCTAAGGTAAAAGTGGTCTCCGTACTTGATTGCATTTCTAAATGTACGGAAAATTCGTTGATCCATTTTGTTAATAGCACACCACTTTTTAAGTGATTCCAGCACAATCTTGCTTTCGCTTTCTGTAGGATCATCTTTCCATTTTACAACAAATGGAAGATTTGTTTCTTCGTCTGCTTGTGTACAAAACTCAGCGATAGTATCTAAGGCAGCATTAACCTCGCTATCCATGTCCATGTTATCATATTGAACATAACGCTCAACGCGGTTTGGCTGGCCAGTGTAAACGTCCTGCAACCAACTTGCAAACTTTGAAGTTGCGGCTCCAGGACCTCCTCTAGGACCAGAATCTGTTTTTTCGCCTTGCGGGTCCCAGATTTTAAAATGTTTTCTCCAGCTCATATTATTACTTACCTTGTTTTGTTAGCCTAGCCTTACCGGTGCGTCGATGCCAGAACCTTTTGTATTAGACCTAATTGCAGACAAGTCATTATTCATACCAGATAGATATGTCAGCACTTGTTGTATTACATCCGGACCAATTGCTCCTGAATTTTCTTTTCTTGCAATTTCTTCTTCTGATAGCGCCGAAGCACTTGCACTTACATCGCTTATATTTGGTAGCTTGATGTCACCTGCTTCTGCAATTTGTGCGATAGCTGTGCCAATTTTGGTTAAGTTTTCAGCAGTAAGACGCATTTCATCGCTTGATCCTGCTTGGGCAAACTCTAATAACTTATCTTTGAAATTGCCAAGAGCATTAGAATCAAGATTAACAATATTTTCTGATATTGATAAAACGCCTTCGCCAAACGCTTTTATACCTTGGCCTAGTTTGCTAATTGCATCTGCATATGGAACGAATTGCATTATTCTGTCTAATGGACTTTTTGCACCAAACAAACTCATAATACCTGTAACAACACTACCAGCTGTACCTGCAATCATACCGGCTGTGAATAATAACATACCGGCACCAATTGCGCCAAGACCAAGGCCAATGGCAATTAAGTTAGCCCCGTCAATATTGCCAATGTTTACTATTGCTTCGGAGAACATTTGTGCGGCCTTAGCCGCCACCATTGCACCAAGACCAAATATTGCTAGGGCGCCGCCAAGTGCGGCAATACCTAATGCACCTGCTAGAATAACAGGCAAGAAACCACCCATTACACCTGCGGCTACGGCAAATACACCTAATGCAACTGCACCTTTAGCAATGCTTTCCCAGTTTAAATCATTGAATGTTTGGAAGCCTTTGCCAGCTATCCACATAGCGGCACCTAATGCGGCAATAGCCAAGGAACCCATTAAAATGTTACCTGTTAAGCCACCTAGTAATGATGCCGCAACGCCTAGAACGCCAAGTGCCAACGCTCCTTTAACTAAACTTCCCCAATCAACTTCGTTAAATGTTTTAAATGCAAATGCAGATAGTAGTAAAGAGCCGCCTAATATAGCAATAACAGCGGCCCCTTTTAACATATCTGTACTTGCTTCGCTTAGACCTTTGGCAATTACAATTAAGCCACCTAATGCAAAAGTACCTTTAAGCATTCCTTCCCACTTAACTTCGCCGAATGTTTTAAATCCTTGGGCGGCTAATGCTAAAGCACCTCCTAGCAATGCTAGTGTGCCTGCACCTTTAACTGTCTTACTTTCACCAAGCTTACCAAGCATTTCGCCAAAGCCTTCCATGCCTTTGGCTGCGGCTCCACTTAGCTTGTCCATGACTCCACCGCCAGCGGCAGAAGCGGCGCCACTTGCGCCTTTTCCAAATAAGCCACCTAGCTTGTCTACACCCGGTATCTTGCCTAGCAATCCTCCAGCTTTTCCTAGTGCGCCACCAATAGCATCTCCAAGACCACTGATTAATCCTTTGCCGCCGCCAAGTACTGCTCCAACCCCACCGCCTAACGCCAGCGCACCAAATGCCCCAGTTAAGCCAACAATGCCAGCCATTAGTCCTAAAATAACATTACGTAGACTGTTCAATGCACCAGTTAACTGATCCATTGCTTGAATGTTACCAGCTTCAGTTGTTGTACCAATGCCTTTAGCTAACTCTTTCTTTGCTGCCTCGTCTCCTGCGGCAGCTTTAGCCTGTAGCTCTAATTTCTTTGCTAGCGTGCCAGCGGCAACGCCTACATCAAATAATCCTTCTGTGCCTTTAGCACCTAGATCGCCACGTTGCTTACTAATCTCTTCAAATGTGCCTCGCTGTTCTTGCATACCTTGTGCAAGATTTTTTGTATCACTTAGACCACCAGCTTTACCTCTAGCAGATTCAGTTGCGGCCGCAACTGCTTGGAAGTTTGCCATAGCTTCCGGTGAAGCGTAAGTCGAAGCGGCACCTGTTTGTCCTTTGGCCATTAACAAGGCCATTCGGTTTAAATCTTCTTCGTTATTGCTTACGCCTGCGGCTGCTAAAGCCTGTTTAATGTCTTGTGCGCCAGCTACACCTTGTAACTCAGCGGCTTGACCCGATGTACTCTTCTTAAAGTTTTCAATGCTCTTTAAGATTTCTTTAGCACTTGTACCAAATGTATTGCTTAATGTTCGTGCAGAATCAACAGTATCAGCATACTGTTTAACAAGCTTCTGCTGTGCATCTACTTCATTTTTAGCTGTTAATGCAATCGTTGAGCTTAATGTTCCCATTAAGCTTGCTTGATCTTCCTGACTTAGACCCATGGCTGCTGTTGCCGCAGCCGCCTTGTTCATCTTCTTTACATATTCCGGCCCTAATGCTCGTTGCAAGCTACTGTTAATTGAATACGAACCTAAACGTAAGCCACGAGCTAAATCACTTAAATTTTCTGTAGCCTTTTGACTGCTACTACCAAATGCTTTGAAACCACCGTTACTGTCAGAGATAACTTTAATAAAGCTATCCCCAAGGCCAGACATAAGTTTGGCTTGTTTAACTGATCCAATACTAAATGCACCTAAATCAGCAAACGCACCCATGTCTCTAGCACTGGCTGCAAAATTTTCAAGTACACCAAGTGTAAAGCCAAAGCCGGCGGCCATGCCACCAAGTGCTTTGCCTAGCACGTTACTGCTTCCGCTCATGCGCCAGGTTAAATTGTTTAATGCGCCAGTTAAATTACCTTGACCAAGTAGTACATCTTTTCCAAACTCTTTTAGTCCTTTGCCAACGCCCTTGATAGAATCAAGTTGTTCGTCTTGTGCTTTATTAACTTTCTCTTGCGTCTGTTGCCATTCTTCTAGTTCTTTTCTGGCGCTTTCGCTTAGTTTTTCGCCACGAGCCAATTGGTCAGCATATTTTTTCATGCGAGCGTCTAGTAAAGACTCTGCTGGACTTTTTCCCTTGGTGCCACCACTGGATTTGTTTTCTGGACGATTGGGTTGATTAATGCCACCAGTCTGTCCGCCTACACCACGGCCCATAGCACTGGTTAGCTCATTTAGTTTTTCTAGCAATCGTTCTATTTGTCGATCATCCATTATGGTAATACGGTCCTTTAGCCATTAAAATACCACATAAATAATGTTATGCAATAATAGGCCTATGAACCTATTTACCGTTAAGGATTAAGTACATGGATAATTCAAACCCATTAAAAAAGCCAATCAAGATGCCAACTCCCAACCCATTGGCTCAATATTACCGCAGACCGGGCACTCATATCGAGTTGCCAAGTGGCGGCCGTTTTTATAAGCAACCGCCAAAAATGTCCGACACAAACGAACTTGCTGTTTACCCAATGACCGCAAAGGATGAACTTGCACTTAAAAATCCCGACGGCTTGTTAAACGGTGAAGCACTTAAACAAGTACTAGCAAGTGTTTGTCCAGATATCAGTAACGTAAGTGAAATCCCGGCGCCAGATATTGACGCTATTTTGGTTGCTATGCGTATGGCAAGCTATGGCGATGATATGGAACTCGATGTTAACCATAACTGCGAACAAGCAAATGGCAGGAGCCAACGTATTACCGTAGGACTTGGTAGTATATTAGGAACCCTTAAAGCTATCCCAGAAGGCGTCGGGGACGTTAATTTAGCAAACGGCATCAATGTAAAGCTAAAGCCTTATACATTAGACGCCCAAAGCAAGTTGCTTCGCATTCAATTTGTTACAATGCGCCAATTACAAGCCGCTGAAGCTAATGAAAACATTACAGTTGATCAAAAAGCTGAAATTGCAAACAAAGGGTACAACGAGCTGGTATTGTTAAGTCAAGACATTTTAGCCCAAAGTATTTTAAGTGTTACATTACCCGACGGCGTCGAAGTGACAAATCCGGCACATATTTTAGATTGGGTTAAAAACTTAGATCGTGCCACAAATGAAAGACTTGATGCCGAACTAAAACGATTTGGCGAATTTGGTATTACCAGAACCGTAGAAGTAAAATGTGAGCATTGCGGGGAAACATACAAATCAGACATGTTGTTTGACCCAACAAGTTTTTTCGGCGTAGGCTCTTGATACTCGGCACCGACGTTAAAGGGATACGCCGCTTTATCGAAGGTATAGAAAACGAAGCAAGAGCCTTAGTTAAAGAAGTAACTACCCTAAGCGTATGGGGAGGAATAGATCCAGACAGTGTTTGGTATATGACTTTCTTAGAGCGTGATGTACTCAGTGAAGTAATAAAGGAAAGAACTGAGGCAATGTACGGAAAGAAAGGCTTTGCTCGCAGTCGTTTCTAGGCATTTATCATATTCAATCGGGCGAATACTTCGCCCTTGAATTTCGCATCGCTTCGCTCTTGCTCATTCATTGTATCTTAGTGATACATTTTTTTTTTGATTTAACACGATAATCTAGAGTAGATACATGTGATTTACATTTTGATTACTTGACACTGATGATTCAGTCACACTTAGCCTTAAGCAAGGCTAAGAAAAACTTGACACCGAAGTCCAAGCCACCTTCAACTAAAGCAACTCGTTAAAGTAAGGGCGGTTACGCTGTACCCTTTTACGCTCATCTTATTGTAACGCTACTACATTAGCCTAGTTGAAATAGCTAATGCTGTATGCAGGTTGTAATAGTTCACCAGAGCCTGCTCATTTTAGCATTCGTATACTTGTGCCAATTCGTTCCATGCCGTGAATTGCGTCCTGTTAAGGATAGTGACAACAAGTCTCCGCTACTGCCCGGATGTTCCTTCCCCTGTGCAACCCTAGTGCCAGGTTTTATGGGTGTTTTCTAGGCAACACAAGCCTATATCAGTAGTAATTTGCTTACTAGTGGATTTGCTAATAGATGTTTAAATTTTGAGTGCTACGTTGCGTAGTGTATTAGCCAAGATGAGTATGTGATAGAATATGTAGTTAGTAGTAGAACTATAGTAGTTAAGTGCCGTTGTTATAATTTGCCAAGAATATGAGAGCCATGAACGCGAACCTGTATATGTCCGTTGTAATAATCCATTGATTCGAGAACTTTTCTGTCAAATTGCTCCTTAGCCTCAAGGTAAGAACAAGCAGATTTTGATTTGCAGTAATGTAATATTTCTCTAGTGAAGTTATCTTCCCCAAGTAATTCTACATCTTTGCTCAACTCTGGACTACTACCGAAGTAGGTTAGCCAATCGCTGTCAATTTTACTGCGAATCTTTTTCTTCTTCTTAACTCCGTTCTTTTGTTTAACAACCTTATAGGTAGTTTTAGAGAACTTAGCTAATTTCTTACCAACATACTTTCGATTGTTGGTTTTGTTTGTAATCAAGTAAACAAAACCAACGCAATCTTCTGGTAGTTCTTCGACCATGGTACCATTATAGTACCATGTCATATTATTTGGTAGCCGCTAACGCTTCTTTTTCGGCAGTAATCTCTTTACGGCGCTCTTTGATAGCTTTACTCATTTCTTGTAATGCCTTGCGAGCCCGTGCCGCTGCCGCCTTAACGCCTTTACCAGCAAATTTTTCGTTTTCTGCTTTATAAATTTCAAATTGCTCTAATAGCGTATCGTGGTTTGACATAATGTCTCCTTAGTTTATTTCGTTTATTTGTGTATCCGTGTCAAGCATAGTGAATCCATTTTGCTTAACAACCATGAGTACGTTGTTGACTCGGCTAGCTAACTCATCCCTGTGTGAGATTAAGAAGATATTTCGATTCATTTCTCGTCCCATAGCTTTCAAAACAGACATCGAATTTTCAATGCCCACACTATCCATTCCAGAATCTACCAATTCATCAATGAACATTAAGTTCATTGGCTCAGTAAAACTCTCATAGACATCTCTAAAACTCCAGCTTAGTGCTAGAATTAAGCGATTTCTTTCTCCGCGGCTCAAGTTATCAAAGTCAAAACTTTGGCCTAGTTGGCTAATGTCAACTTCCAAGTCGCTTTTAAAAGTCACTTGGTGCGGTAATTGTAACTTATCCAAGTAATAACTTAGTCTGTGATTCAAATACGCAAGATTTTGCTCAATAATGCGTTTTCGGACAAATGAGTCTTTACTTGTAAGCAATTTAAGCAAGAAATCTTGGTGTTCAAGTAGCTTGCTCACTCTATTAACTTCATCCCAGCTAACTTCAGCTAGGGCTGTTTGCTTCATTGCTTCGATTTGTTCCTGATACGGATCTTCTTCTAAGATCCTTGTTTCAAGTTGTTTTTTAATATTTTCTAAATTATTTTTATGAGCGGCAGCATCCTCAACGTTTGCGTACTTTGTACGCGGCCGCTCTCCAAGCTCACCGATGGTTCTAACAGCCATATCGGCATGAGCCAATAGTCCGTGTTCTTCTTTAAGCGCATTAACAGTTAGCTCAACTGCTTCTTGGGCACTTGCACTCATCTTATCATGCTGGGCATCATGCACATCTTGGCCACAGCTAGGGCATCGGTGCTCAAGGATTTCTGCCAAGCTTTTTTGTGCAATACTTAATGCATCCTGTAGCTTTTTAACATTGCTCTGACGAGTCGCCAGTTCTTTATTGGCTAACTTTAGGCGACTTTCATTTTCTTTGTAAAGAGCCAACGAACGGTGAGCCTCTAGCTCAGCCTCAATGTCTGTACCTTCTAGCTCTGCAATAGCAAGTTCAAAGGATTTTAGATCGTCGACTTTCTTTGAAGCCCATACTCGACTTCTGCGCTCAAGATCGTCGATGCTTGTTTGTACACGAGCATTGCTTTCTTGTAATGCTTTGATTCTTGCATCTTCGTCTCTAATTTGTTCTTTGCTTAGTTTAATTTGTTCTTTTAGAATATCTGCCTTTTCACTAAGCTGAGTGATGCCAAGAAGCTCTTCAATGATATCACGTTGCTCACCGCTTTTAAGACTTAAGAAAGGTTGCGTATAAGTGTTTAAGGCAACAAGATGCTTGAACATTTCAGCACTCATACCGACTACTCGTTCAATGGCTTCTTGTGTGACACGATTTTCGCCTGCACCTTCATCGGTGTTGGCTTCGTTTACTTCGTGGTCATCAACTAGAAAGCGTAGTAGGTTTGGTTTACGACCACGTTCAATGGTATATTTTGCACCATTCTTTTCAAACTCAACTGTGACAAGCATATTCTTGCCATTAGTTTTGTTAATAAGGTTTTCTTTACGAATGTTTGTTAATGCAGAGCCATAGATAGCATATGAAAGTGCATTAACCATTGTAGTTTTACCTACACCGTTACGAGCACCGTCTCCACCTAAGTCTAAGTTATTGCCTAACACAAGGGTTAGGCCATGACGATCCATGCGAAGACCCTGGGTAACATTACCCACACTCATGAAATTTTTAATTGTAAGATTCTTAAACTTAATCAATGTGTAAGTCCTTGATAGATTGAAGTTAGTATTTGCCGATCGATAACATCTGAGTCAATAGCTTGAATCTGATTCAGAACGATTGCATCAACACTTTCAAAGTGAATCTCACCGCCTGTCCATTCGGTTGCATGTTCTTCTTTTTTACCAGGTATTAAGCTGAGCTCTCGCATATTGTATGCTTCAACCCATTGCTCTTTAACATAGCTTGCTTCTTCGTAGCTAATATCTACATCGATGGTAATGCGAGCGAACGTTTGGGCATCAAACAATTCAGCATGACGATCAATGGCTTGTGTCAATGTCAAGGTTCTAAACTTTGGGGCATCAGGCCAGGATCTAAATTCTGGCTCTCCGCCATACTCTAAGAACATGCATCCGCGCTCATCGTCCCATGCATCTGCATAGTTGTGGGGGAAAGGATTGCCAAGGTAAACAACGTTACCCTTGCGCTGTCTCTTGTGAAAGTGTCCAGAGAATACTAATTCTTGATTAGGAAAATGCCCTGCATTAAGTCCACCATGGTCTGGCATTTCAACCATAGCGTTCATTTTAAAGTTAGGCAGCTCGAAGTGACCAAATACATAACGACTCTTAAGCTTTTTCATGTCTTCCCACTCGTCCCCGACGAGCCAAGGAACAATGGTCATGTCGCCGACCGTTGTAATTTCATCAATGAGATGAACATTTTCTAGGTAACCGCCAAACGGCAAAGAATTAATCTCTCGTTTTTCCCTGTAAGCCAAGTCATGGTTGCCCATAATAATATACACTTCTTTAAAGTTCTCAGAAAGGTACTTAATATTGGAAGTAGTATAGTTTAGTGTGCTTACGTTGACGGTGGATCGGTTGTTATGCCAGTCGCCAAGAAAGATGCATGTTTCAGCACCTTCTTTTTTGGCTTCCTCAACCATCCACTTGATAAAGTTTTCACAATCGTCATTATGGCTACGGCTATTGTTACGCAATCCAAAATGGATATCTGTAAAGCACACGGCTTTATTGAAAGGTTTAGTCATCAGTTATTGTAACATTTCTTCAAGCGTATGTCTACACCTGTCGATTTCATCTTTGATATAGAGCTTTTTCTTTTTCATTTCTTGGACCGTAAGGTTGTCCTTGTAAGTCTCTTCCATGGCTTTAACCTTTCTGTCTAAAGTATCGTGTACATGTTCTAAGTGGCTAATGTGATTCTTTAAACTATCAATGTGCATGATTACTCCTTGGTAATAAATGGCTCTAAATTCGGAGGCGTCCAGCCAACTGGTTTTAGAACCTTGCCATCTTCGCGCTTGCGGACCTTGCCGGTTTCATCGTCGACTTTTTTGAAGTTAGTTTTCATAACTTCTTTCCAACCGCCTTCGCCGTCAAATCCTGCTGAGTGCATAGCACCGGCGGTTACAACCATGATGTCTTCAAGAGCATCTAAAATTTCAACTTTATCGCCTGCGGCAATAGCTTCTTTAAGTTCCTTAAATTCTTCTTCAATTAAGTTAACATAAAGATCAAACTGTTCTTGATTCCAAACATCAGTTGTTTGGTCACAAGCCCGCATAAATTTTTCTTGGTCTCTAAATGGATTAGTCATTTGTTGGCTCGCTATCTTCAACTAGTACTTCCTCTTGGCTATCGGTAGAAACTTCAGTATCTTTAAGCGCATTAAGTCTTTCGATTTCGGCAATATGTGCTTGCTGATGTTCCATTTGTCTTGTCCAGCTTGGCATCTGGCCAGAATCTTGTAACAAGTCGTCTCGAATGTCACGTTGGCGCTTTTCTACATTGAGTACTCGAGTAAATGAGTTAGTAACTGCGGCAGTATAATAAGCAAATGGATTTTGTGATTTGCCTTCGTCAAACTGCAATGCAATTTGTGTAAGCTGAATAAGAGCTTGTCCGCGCATTTCATCTACATAACTGTATCCGCGCCAGTTGCTTCGCAGACTATAACGCTCACATAGTTTCAAGAACATGGCACCTAGACGATTTGTAATCTGTCCGTGGTCAACATCAAATGAGCCAGTTGTTAAATTACCGCGCCAGTGGCTACGAAGAACTTCGCGCCATGAACCATCTTCATTTTGAACAAAATGTTTAAAAGGAGGAAAGTTTACCTTAGAGCGATGATCGGCTAGACTCTTAGGATTATTTTTGCGACCTGGCTCAAGCGGAATATGTTCCCAAGTCATTAACCTAACAACTAGATCAGTTATAGGAATCTTTTTAGGATTAACTTCAAACTCGTCGGCTTTGGGCTTTGTGCTAGCTTTGCCACCGTTTGCTTCCCATTCTGCTAAGGCTGCTTGATGTGCTTGTGCTTGCATTCTTGCGGCTCTTGCTTCTCGGGCCAAGTTAACTGCACCTTCTGGGCAAGCCTTTGTTTTTCGATTATGAAAACTTTTAAGGTCAGATACAATATAGTCGTATTGTTGGTATTCTGGGCTTTCTACCCAGCAGTAGGTCATCTTACTTCGGTGAATCTCTGCAAGGATATCTTTATTCTTAAGATATATTGTTTTTGTTTTTTCTTCCGTCACGTGGCTAACTCCTTCTGTTTAGTATAGCACAGCTTGACAATCCTGTCAACGGTAAAGTACGCAGATAATGAAAACGGTAAATAGCTATATGAAGATCAATGACCTTAAGCCTAGAGTTATAGCCGTATACGCTGGCCGTTTCCATCCATTTCATCATGGACATGCGGGGGTGTTCCAAGACTTAGCCTCTAAATTTGGCATTGACAATACTTACATCACAACCAGTGGCAAGGTCGAGCCGGAAAGCAGTCCGTTTTCTTTTGCAGAAAAGCAGTTAATGATGCAAGCGGCTGGGATTCCGACAGGACATGTAATAGAAGAAATAGTTCCTTATTCTCCAAAGATTTTACCAGGAAAACTTGGCTTAGATCCTGACAGAGATGTTTTAGTATTTGGAGTTGGCCAAAAGGACATGGCAACAGACCCTAGGTTTTCATTTGTTCCACTAAAAGATGGGACGCCAAGTTATTTTCAAAAATGGACTGGGAAGAATTTAATGCCATTTAATAACAGCAAAGCTCCAGATGGTCAACGTGCCGGCCACGGCTACATTTATCCTGTTGCAGATGTGCAATTTAAAATTGCAGGCAGCACAATTAACAGCGCAAGTCAGATTCGTAATCTTTACAAGTCGGCAACTGATGCAGGAAAAGAAAGTATTCTGAGAGAATTATATCCAAATGCGCCCGATGCTATTCTAAATCGCATTAAAAAGATATTTGATAAAAAATTAGGTTAACGCATGGCAAATATATCAGATCAAGTAACAATAACTTTCAAAGCGTTTGAAAATATGACAGACGCGAGTGGTAGAATGAATGCCAATAGCGATCCTCGTTCTACGACCAAAGGCACAATGAATGTCATAACCTGGCCTAGTACACCTAAGATTAGCCAAACTATTGAAGTTAACTATCAAACATGGGAATTGCAACATACTAACTATCAACCAAGTGCGTTTGGTAATAGAAGCACACCAACTGTTACTATTTCTGGACAGTGGTTTAGTAGAGACGAAGAGGAAGCCAAACGTACATTAAACGCTATACATCTTTTAAGAAGCGCAACAAGTATGTTTTATGGTAGAGCTGACAGCAAAAAAGGTACGCCGCCACCCATTGGAAGATTAAATGCATTTGGCTTATACAACAATACACCAGTGGTTGTTAAAACATTCCAATATGATTTCCCCAACGATGTAGACTATGTTTCGGTAGATATGTTTAATGGTAGACAAGCCGTGCCTGTATTATTTGAAATGAGTGTTTCGTTGATTATCCAAGTTAACAGCATTGAAGCTGTAAAAGAATACTCATTGAGTAAGTTTGTAAGTGGCGACTTGCTTGGAAAGGGCTATGTATGACAACAGGCGTTAACCAATATTCTCAAACAGAAATTGTGGATTTTTACTTAGGCCTTGCAAAGTTTCCAACAGCATCTGAGTTACTTGATGGTAGACAAGCCCAATATATAACCGTAGAGCCAAAGTTTCAGTACAGGATGGACCTATTGAGCTATGCCTTATATGGCAATAGCAAGTATTGGTGGGTAATTGCTTTGTTGAATAGAAATCAAATACAAGATCCTATTAGAGATTTAAAATCGGGAATGGTAATTCGTGTACTAGCCCCAGGCGACATTAAGAGGATAGTATAATATGGCATTGACCAAACCGACACATCTGGACGACGTTGGAGTTCCAGATGTTGTCTATAACCCTTTATCAAATTATCGTAACGTTACGTACAATACCAGGTTGACTATGATGCCAGTCACTGAGTCAAAAATGTCTAGGCCTCAGCGATCTTATGATTATAAAAATGGCTACATTATGTGGGAAACTGGTGGCTCCGGCACCACTTATTTAGAAGAGCTAACAATAGAAACAGTTGGAACTGGAAATAAAACCGGAAACTATGCTATGCAACAGCATCACCTGTTCTCCGGCAAATTGGTAGAACCATTAGGCGGTCGCTTTATTGAATCGCTGTCATTGGCAGCAATGGCCAGCGGCTACGAAAACAACGATGGTGCAGTCTACCTTTTAGAAATTATGTTTAAGGGCTACGACAGTGATTCTGATACTCCGGTTGATTGCGTAGGTTGGGGCGGCGAACCTATGCACTTCTGCTACTACGTTCGTATCAAAACTCTTAAAATGAAACTTGATTACAAAGGTAGTGTGTACGACTTTGAGATGTACCCTGATCTTGGTGCTGCCGCGCACAGTGATCATATGAACTTAGAGCAAGGTTTCCGTATGGACGGTCACCCATCAACGATTGGCGATTTCTGTAAGCAATTGGAAAAGGCTCTAAATAAAAGAGAAGCAGAAAAAGTATCATCTGGACTTAGAGAAATACCACACCAGTATACAATTACAGCACATAAAGACATTGCTGGATTAAAGTATGAGTATAGCTTCTTTAGCGAAGTGACACATTTGTGGGGTATGCGTAAAGGTGAAATTCAGGTCGAGGCAGGAACAACAATCCATGCATTCATTGGAAATAGCTTGCCTAATAGTCAAGACGTATTAAAATACTTGCATCGTGTTAACGACGGCAAGAAAGAATACAACAATCCAGACACTAAAAAAGGGACTATCAATAAGCCAGCTAGACATTTTAGTGTAATATGTGGCGCCAAGAATACTGGAAAATACGACAAGAAATTAGGCGGATATGCAGAAGATGTTCATTTCTTTTTAACAACAAAAGAAGATGCCAAGACCGTTATCAGCCCGCAAGAATATAAAGATGCTACAGAGCAAAGTCAGCGAGATGGTCGAGTAAATTACTGGATTAGTAAAGGCCTGCTACGTAAAGTTTACAAGTGGATTTATACCGGTGAAAATACAGAAGTTATTAATTGCGATATTAAGCTAGATTATCTATGGCGTAACGTGCGCCCAATGTGGATTGACGAAGATGGCAAACCAGTTGGTCCTATGTCGGCTGCAAGAACAGCACACGAACCTCCTAGCGGCAGGTCAACAGGACAAACAGGCAAAGGACAAGGGCCTAGGGGTACACAAGGAGCAGGTAATAGTGGCGGGGGAACAAGTGCCAACTTTTCAAATGTAGGCGGAAAGTATGCCGAAGACTTGCCTTATAGAAGTAGTGCCCCTACTAACAAATTTTTCCCACACATGCCTCGATACTATCACATGAACATAACAGTAAATGCAAAGTCAGAACAGGCGGCCTTAAATCCAGAAAATGCAATGGAGTATAGCATTTACAAACAACTTGGTAATAGCATGGGCGGCGGCGAAGCAGACATGAATACGATTAGTTTGGAAGTAGTAGGAGACCCATATTGGTTAATGCAAGTCCCAGGAACACCCCCTTGGGAAGATGATGTATGGGAATACGAAGCTGGATTAACAGAAGAAAAACTAGCAGAAAAACGTAAAAAGACAGCAAGTCATAACTGGCTACCTTTCATATACTTTGAAGCAGTTGTCCCAGCCGCTGATTGGTCAACAGATGACTTAATGAACATTAGACACAGCGATACGATCTCCGGCGTGTACTCTGCTAAAAAAGTTGTTAATAGATTCAGTAAAGGAAAATTTACAACTACATTAGATTGTTTTAGGGATAACCTAAGCAATCCATACGGCGGCAAGAAATCCCAGTATAGTAGTTTTACACCAGCAAGTAGCGGAGCGGCGTCAAGCAAAGGGCCGCAGAATGCCGGGATGAATAGCAACGGAGGCAAGCCATGAAAGCGAATTCTACAGGAGGTCGTCCCGACCACATGAAAGCTGGCAGCGGCGGCACCAACAAACAACAAGGTATATTTTTAGGCAAAGTAAAAGATAACACCGATCCCGAAGGGCTAGGTAGAATCAGGGTATGGATCGCACAATTAGGATCTGCAAGCGAAGCAGACGAATCAAGTTGGTATACCATGAGATACTGCCCGCCTTTTGCCGGAGCGCAGGCAGAAAAGAAAGAATCTCGCTCTACGTCTGCAACTACACTGCCTGAAACAAACCAAAGCTATGGCTTTTGGGCAGTACCTCCTGACAAGGATGTTTACGTTATTTGTGGATTCATTAACGGTGAATTACACCAAGGCATTTGGTGGGCATGTCTTCCGCACGACGGGCATACACATTCCTTGCCCGGCATTGCCAGCGGATCAACGCACAAGGGTGAAATTAAAGTTGTAAGTGAAAGAAACCGCTATAACTCATCAGACCCGCAAAAGCACAACAGACCAAAGCACTTTCAACAAGAAGTATTAGCAAGACAAGGCCTAGAAAAAGACTTACGCCGAGGCCATACAAATGCTGGACCCTTTAGGGATAAAGACAAACACCCCGGACATGCCTACGGCTTTGTTTCCCCTGCACAACACAGCTTATTAATTGATGATGGTCCCAATGGTAAAACTGGTGGCCAGATTAGATTAAGAACACGCTCTGGCAATCAAATTATAATGAATAATGACGAAGGCTTTATCTACATGATAAATGCCAACGGCTCTGCATGGTTTCAAATGGATTCTTCTGGCAATGTTGATTTTTATTGTCAAGGCGACTTTAGTGTTCATGCAGAAGGTAGTATTAACTTTCGTGCCGACAATAACATTAACCTAGAAGCTGAGAGAGGCATTAATATGAAGTCAGGTGACGACACCCGTATGGAATCAACTGACGGAAAAATGCAATTAACAGGCAACCAAGATGTAAACATTACGTCAGAGAAAAATGTTAATATCTTTGCTGACAGCCAAATTAAAGAAACTGCTCAGCGAATTGATTTAAACGGACCACCTGCAGATCGTGCAGACTGCCCGGGCACAAATTCTTTAATCACTAATGCAAAGATAGGAAAGAGTGTAGCAAGTCGTGTTCCTGAAGCTGAACCATACGGTGGACATAGTGCGTTAAACGGCGGCGAATCAATTACAGTACCAGCTGGAGTCGTTGATCCTACATTAGGCAATCACCAAATTACTCCAGCCGATATCGAAGGAAATACTCCTGGCGAACCAAACGGTGACCCAGCAGTACCTCCAGTGACTAACGCCGAAGATTGTGTACCAGACGTTACACAAAGTACCTTAAGCGAAGAAGGCTTCAAGTTAATGAAAAGTCGCGAAGCATATCGCGGTATGATGTACAGCGACTTCCAAGGATACAGTGTAGGTTATGGAACTCGTGTAGATATTTTTGGTCCTGATAATCCTAACAGCAAAATTGATGCTAACTTAAAGAAAGCATTGTTAGCGGGACCTAGCGAAGCAGAAGCACGTTTAGCAAGTAGACAAATTGTTGACAGACACATGGCACCTGGTGTTATAGCCGCATTAGAAAAAGCCAAAAAAGAAGCCGGCAAACAAGTTTGTATCACACAGGCGCAAATTGACGCACTGATTATGGCAGCGTATGGTAGCCCAAGCGTAGCAAAGCAAATGGCAGCAGATTTAGTAAAAGATGCAGCCGCAAGTCCAGACGGTAAACCAACAAAACAAGGTATTGCTAAAATTTGGGCTAATGCAGGTTACTCAAATAGTGCAAATCAACGCAGTAGTGAAGCAAACTATGCAATCTACGGTAAGCCTAATGCCGACGCCCGTAACATGACGCAAGATCAGCTTCGCGATAAAGGCGTTGCCGCCGACGAGGCTGCCGTAAAAACAAACAAAGCAAGGAATCCGCAAACACCATGGACTAGGTCGCTAGGAAATGGACCATCTACAGGGGAAAGAATTGATGCCGCGTACGGTCCACCAAGTCCGACACAGGCTGCTCAGTGGGAAAGAAGTGCATATCTAAACACTGGCAAAGTACCACATGGTGTAAATTTAACTTTAGAACAGTTAAAAGACAAATATGGTCCTCCGCATATTGGAGGAAATTACCCACCGGGGACTCCGGCTCCACCTACACAAGCTTGAGATATAACCCAGTTTATTTCTAGCTGGTAAATAGGTGTATGGCACGTTTAACATCTACTTTCCGTGGTTATAGTAGCGTAGGGACTAGTTTTATCAGTCCTGTTCGCTACGACCTAGATCTTGCTAGACAAGATTTATTAAATCATTTTAACACACGCAAAGGTGAGCGAATTATGCTACCTGAATTTGGTAGCATTGTATGGGATATGCTATTTGAGCCGCTTGACGAAAAGAATAAATCACTAATAGATGAGGATGTTAGAAATATCATTGGCAATGATCCTCGTTGGACACTACAAAGCGTAACAATATCTGAGGAGCCAAACGCTCTTATTATAGAAGCTATTGTAACTTACAACCCATCTGGGGAAACAGTAACATTGCCACTGACATACGATAAAGGAACAACTACAACATGAGCCAGACTCGACGCCTTGGACAGCTTTATGCCGCTGAAAGCTGGTTGAATAGCTATCGCTATCTTGTCAACTCAAACTTTAAAGCATATGACTTTGACAGTCTTCGTACTGCATTAATTAATCACGTACAAACAAACTACCCTGAAGATTTCAACGACTTTATTAATAGCAGTGAGTACATTGCAATTATTGACTTGATTTCATACCTAGGTCAAAACTTGGCCTTCCGTAGTGATTTAAACCTACGCGAAACATTTTTAGAAACAGCCGAAGTCAGGGGTAATGTTTTAAATCTTGCTCGACAACTTGGCTACAAGGCATATCGCAATGGCGCCGCCGCAGGATTCTTAAGAGTAACAGCAGTCAATACTACTCAGAACGTCTACGATAGCAAAGGCACCAATCTTGCTGGACAAACAATCGTTTGGGCTGACCCAATTAACGTTGACTTCTATGAACAATTTACAGTAATTCTTAACGAAGTGCTAAGTCGCTCTAATCCAGTTGGAAGACCAATGAGCAGTATTACTACTCAAGGGACAGTACGACAACTTTATCAAGTTGCCGAACCTGACAACAGGACAATGGTGCAAGCATTTAACCTAAGTGCTAGAAATAATACAACATACAGTTGCGAGTTGGTACCTATTTTTATTGACAATGAAACCAAAGCCGCAGTTGAAAGTGTTCCTAATCCCTATGGCTATCAAACTATGTTGTTTAACAATGACGGTACAGGATACGCCAGTCTGAACAATGGTTGGTTTTTCTTATTCAAACAAGGTGTCTTAAAATTTGAAGACTATGTACTAGACACCAAGATAGAAAATAGAGTAATTGACATTCAAGGCGAAAATATTAACGACACCGACGTTTGGGTCCAAAGCATCGACGGTGATGGCAGAGTACTTGAGGAATGGGTCCAAGTGCCAAGCACGGTTGGAAAAAATATTGCTTTTAACGCAATCGGAAAAGATACACGTAAAGTATATGAAGTAATTACAAGAGCAAACGATACCATTTCTATTAAGTTTGGTGACGATATCTACTCTGACATTCCAACAGGAAACATTCGAGTATGGTATCGCGAAAGTGCCAATGAAGATTTAACATTTACACCAGCTGATGTTGCTGGCAAGCAAGTTGCTGTTCGTTATGTCGACTCACAGGGGTTAGAACAAGATGCAATCTTTACAGTACAACTTGCAACCAGCGTAAGCAGTAGCAGTGGTGAAACTATTACACAGATTAAAAATCGTGCTAGTCGTACAGCCGCAAGTCAAGACCGCATGATTACTGCAAACGACTATAATTTATACCCCGAAGGTAAAGTTGCAGGCGTTGACAAGATCAAAGCAATTAATAGAACATACGCTGGGCAAAGCATTTTTGCTGACATACAAGACCCAACAGGAACTTACCGACCAGTTATTACATTAGCCGGTGACGGTTTCTTGTACTCAACCGAAATAACAGAAGAAAAGACACTACCTCTAAGTCAAAACAATGATGAAGTATTGTCATGGTTCCAAGATTTAATGTTGACTCGTGGATTACACCAACTTTACTACAATTCCTACAACAGCGAATCTCAGCGTGTAGAAGCATTACCGGGAGAAGAATTAACCTGGCATAAAGTTGATTATCTAAATGGTAATACACACGGATATTTTCATCTTCGAACCGATCCGGACAAGGTACCTGTGCGCCTAGGTAAAGGTTCTGTTGTTTTAGCGAATAGAGTGCTACGTAAAAACTCATTGGCTAATTTTGGAACACAGGGCTGGGTTAGAGTCCTTGACATTTATCGAGAAGGGTTTGGGGTTGCCGATAATAACGGAAACAACACTGGTTTAAGATCTAATGGTCAAGGCGCAGTATTTTTAAGCGGGCTTATCGCTGACGGTACCAGCATCGAGTACTGGATGCCAGCAATGAGAACATTATTTACAGACAATGAAAAAACAGAAATTGTAAAAGAAATTGCAAACCAAACAAACTTTGGATTGCGATATGACCACAAGAAAGATCGATGGATTGTTGTTAAACAAAATGAAATAAATGTCAATGGTACACTAGATTTAACAACGGCTGGAACTTCAAGTGACCGTAGCTGGTTAATTAGATTTGCCTACAACAGTGGTGTTTGGGCAGCAAGCATTAGAAAAGATCAAACTATCTTTGGCAGCGAAAATGAATTAACTTTCCATAATCAAAGATTTGGTGCCGCACTTGATCAAACAACTCGACGAGTAATCAAAGATTCTGTTAAGTTTTTAAAGGTTAACACAGGCTTGACTAAGGATATTGAATTAGATGTAGTTGACTATGTTAGATTGGACGACGGTCGTTACGATCCAAAACGAGTAGTTGTATTATTGCCAGGACTAATTGATAATTTAGTTCCTGCAGATCCAACATTGATTAAGTCTGTTATCGGCAACAATACAATTCAACTTGAAAGAAAAGAATTCATTGACGCACTTGGTCAGTACACTTTAGCACCGTCAGTTGATGGAACACAATCAGTTGCGGGTAGATCAGCAATGACTGTGCAGTTCAACCATGTACCATTGCGCGATAATAGAGTAGATCCAACAACAACAAACATCATAGATATCTTTGTGTTGACTTCTATTTACAATAGTGCATTTAGGAATTGGATAGCTTCTGGTGCTAAAGCAGACTCAAAGCCTGCTCCGCTTACAAGTTATAGCTTGACTAAAATGATGGAACCTGTTGCTCCTTATAAGAGCGTTAGTGATAGCATCATATATCACCCAGTTTCATTTAAAGTACTATTCGGTGAAGGTGCTGACAATAGAAACAAAGTTAAAATCAGAGTTACTAAGAGTGACGGCACTCGAATCAGCGACGCTGAAATTAAATCCAGGGTGATCAATTCGATCAATAATTACTTTGACGTTGGTTTGTGGGATTTTGGTGAAACATTTTACTTTACCGACATGGCATCTTGGGTACACCAAAATGTCGGCGGAGTAATTAGTAGTATCGCCCTTGTCCCACAACAAAGCGGTCTTACATCAAACGATATGTTTCAAATTAAATGCGATGAAGATGAAATTTTTATCAGTAGTGCAACAGTCGCAGACGTAGAAGTTATAACAAGTCAAGTTGCACCAACAAAATAAGGTAGATAAATGGCTAAGAACCCAAAAAAATTAAATCCAGTTCAAACTCAGGTAAAAAATTACCCTGAACAGCACGATGGCAGTTTTGTTGAGCCACGTGTTACTGGATTATTGCCAAATGTTTTTAGAACAGATACAAACAAAAAATTACTAAGTGCTGTTTTAGAAGATTTAATGCAACCGAGTGCAATGGAAGATTTAAATTATTCCGTTGGCCGTAGAACTACCAAAACGTTAATAACTGACTATCTTCCTCACGCTACTGCAAAAAGACAGCTAGAAGCAGGATCTATAGTTTTTAACGAAGAAGGTGCAGAAACATTAAGTGCAGATGAAATTGCATCTGCACTTGGATTCAACGACAGAACTAAAGAACCAAAAGTTCCAGTTAGTATATTAGACTTACCAATTGATCCTGATAAGTTTATCAACTGGGCACACTATTACTGGATTGAAGAAGGTATGCCGGTGGTGTATATCAACGGAAGTGAAACTGAAACATTTAGTATTCAGCGTGATATTATTGGTAAGTCATTTTTTACAACAGTTGAACAAAAGCAACAAGGAAATCGCCGCTTAACTTTAAAAGACGGCATGAGAATTGTTTTCCGTCAGTTTCCTGGTACATTACCAATTGACGGAGATTTAGACATAGAATTAACTTCCAATGGTCAAGCCAGCCAGGCCCTGCCATACGAGTTAACAGCCTATGATAAAACTCAAGTTGGACTAAGTGTTGACGGTGAATTAAAAGTATTAGGTGTTGATTTTAGCCTATTAGGCAGCGAAATTCAATGGAAACTAACTCCACCGGCTGCTGGTAAAAATATTTTTGTTCACCTGCCTAACTATTTTATCACTACAGATGCTGATAAAACAATAAGACGCTGGCAAGTAAGCGGTGTTGGTAGTATTGACGGCATTAAACTACTAGGTAGAACTCATCAGTATACTAATACCACATATAGTAAAGCAACACAAACATTGTGGGACAAAACAGCGGTACCTTGGGATAGCGTTGAATGGGATGGTGTCCTTCGAGGCATTAATGCAAAACATTATGTAACCCAACGTACTGGTGCCGAAAATAGAAATGCTAGTAGTAGAACTAACGTTTGGTATCACAAAGATACTATTAGCGAAGTTTCGGAATTTTTAGGCATTTCGTTTAACGACATTGCCACTGGCGCAAATCAAGCCATTCGCCCTATTATTGAATTTGACGGTAGACTAGAGTTATTCGACCATGGAACAAAATTCAGACAGTGGCCTAATTTAGTAATTAAGGGTGGCGTATCACAAAATGACTTTTTGAATCTTCCATTGGCAACTTCATACACTATTAGTAATTCACTTAAGACGCCTGTGCTTGCAGTAGCTTACACAGCACTAATGGATAAACTTCGTTACGATGTGAGCATTCGAGTTTCTGTTAAGTCAGGTTTTAATACACAAACAGCAATTAACAAAGCTGACTTTTCTGACAGCGAAATATCTAAGTTATATCAAGAGGAAGCAACAGCAAAGGCAGCAAACAAGCCTTATAAGAAAATTTTATACTCTGTTGGTAATAACAAAATTAACTGGTTAATTAATCCACCGTCAAATGGAGATATCGTAACGGTCACATATTTTATTAACCAAGTACCACTATCATTGGTAAGAATTCTATGGTTGGTCAATGATCAGTATAAGAACAAAATTCTAACTTTATTAAATGACGGTACTAAAACAACAAGTGCTATATTTGAAACAGCCAACGACGGTGATGCAGTAGTTATTGACACTCCGTTGTCGTCGGATCCTGATTACTTGCTAGAGTACCATTGGAAGAATGGTCTAGCAATAAAAGCACAAACTCGCAAGAGCAGAACACAATTACCTACATTTGAATTGTATGATGCAAGCCTGGTTAAGTTAAGCAACAACCCTAAGAAGCCTTTAATCACTAGTTCAACAATCATTGAGCCAGTTGAAGGCACAGTATTAGATCCAGAGTCTGGATTTAAGTTAAGTTTCTTGCCAAGTCAGTTTGACTACCTTAGCAACGATAATCCTATTAGAAATGCAATGTATGACATTGTTTTTAAGCATACATTGCACGATTATTCTTACTATACAGATGGCGATGCTACAAAAACAATTCAAGGACCTTACGGTTTCAGAAGAATTAACAACGACTTGATAACCAATGAAGTTAGTACCGGATACCAACAGGCGTGGTTTAAGTTAAAAAGCTGGGTAGTCAAAACAATAAAATCAGTTTCAAATCCAACTCTAGAATTTGATGCCTCAGTATGGCCTACATACAACTGGAAAGTCGAAGTTAGAGAAAACGAACTGGTATCATTCTCAAAAGAAGGAATCAGATCGGGGCATGGTCATAGGAGATTAGTTGCAGCCCGAGGTGAAATTTTAAACCTTGACCTATACATTTCAGATGCGACCGGGTCCGCTACTATTTCTGGGCATGGCTTAGATGACGAAACAATAATTTTCATCGGCGACAAGATTTCGTACCAGGTTCCAGCTGATGCACCTTCACACTTAACACTATCAATTGATGGAAGAAAAATTAGAATCGACATCATTGATGTTAAAAAGGACCCTAGAAACTTAAAAGTTTGCATTGACGGTATCCCAACAACATACGTAGCAAACAATACCAAAGATGCAACTGGTAATGTTACATCTGTATCAATTACTGTTGACGGCACAGGGGACTTAGAAATTAAACACCAGGGAGACCAGTACGATTCAAATGATCACATTACTGCAACACCTGGCGCAGAGTTAAATCCTTTCCAGTTACTGAGCTTAGGCGAGTTTAGCCCAAGCAGACTGGTAAAAGTTTTAACTGACCAAATTGAAACAGCAAGGCTGTACGATTCTCAGTCATGGATTGACACTGCACAAGCACCTGTGTTAAACGGGGCACTAATGGTTGATAACAGTGCTATTAGAAATACATGGGCAAAATTAAAGTTTTCACCTAATATTAGCGATATTCTAGTAGCAAGATCTTTATCGGCATGGAGATGGTATCGAAAGTTTATTGACAAGCTTGAAAACAACTTTAATCTATTAGACTATCAAGCATTTACACCAAAAGAAAACTTAGATAGAATTTTAAATGAAATGCTAGTTGGTGTCACATACAGTTCTGCTGACGCAGTAACTGGCATGGCTGTACCAACTGACGCAATGAACTATGCTGAGTATCTTGCCGACGGAACAAAAACAAGTTTTAAAATTAATACAGGCAGCAATTCATTGTATACTGGCTTTTATGGTCCTGACTTGGTGTATGTATACAAAGATCATCAGTTAGTTTCTAAAGACGAATACTACATTTTAGAAGACAATAGCTCTGTTAACTTTATTTCCGCTCCAGAATTTGGTGCGGTAATCGAAGTATACCATTGTAGCGAAGTTGAAGTATTTTCCAATATTCCTGCAAGCCCTGCTAAGTTAGGATTTAAGCGCCCAACCCGTCCTTTTATTGACGCAGAAACTGTTGGCGCAGAAACACGAAAAATTATTCGCAGACATGACGGATCAAAAATTGCAATGTTTGGTATTGACGAATCTGATCCAAGAAATGCAATCATCTTAGAACTAGAAACCAGAATGTACAATGGTTGTACAAGTGTAATGCCATTGGAAGGCGATGGTGTAGAAACTCGACTATGGAATTCTAATGCGGTCACTGCAACTGAATCAGTGACACGAGCACAATTAGAATGGTTTGCATTAAACAACATCAATTATAGAGACAGAACTGATTTTGTTAATATCGATCCGTGGACATGGAACTATAACGGAAGAAGCTGGAAGCGTTTATATGCTGACATGTTTAACACATATGAACTTCATGTTAAACCATGGGTAGCATTGGGCTACAACTATTTTAAGCCTGCATGGTGGGACACTCACTATAGTTGGACTGATCCAGTTAAACGTGTGGCACTAGAAAATGCACTATACCATGGTATCATTAGCGAGCCTGGTACATTGCTAACAACAAATTCTACTTTCAGCAGAAAACATGCTATCGAAAGTGTTGAATTAAGAACTAGAAGTTTTCCAGTAGACGATAACGGGAATCTAATGGATCCAATGGCCTGGGGCTTCCCACAACCATCATTTGATGTTGCTAGACTACCATGGGAAATCGGTTCGTGGGGACCAGCAGAGATGATTTGGAAGAACAGTATTGCTGGCCAGTGGGAAAATGCGTTATATGCTATCGACGATGCTAATCTGTCAGATGAATTCTTTGATGCAACAATTAATCCTTATATTAATCATATCCAAACAGATTCTATTAGTGCAAAAGGTTATAACTCTGTTACACCAAGTCAATTTACGCAAAGTCGACCAAGCATTGGTATCGGTGCATTAATATTCGAAGCATATAGAGAGTTTAACTTAAATGGCGAAACCCCATTGGACGAGTTACTTTCAATTGATTGTCGCCTACAATTTGGTTTAGGTGGCTTTAGTGACGGTATTACATCTCTTAAAATGTATCATACAAAGTATCAAACTGGTAGCTATGTACCCGAAGAAGACTTTTTGATGACATTAAGCTCGGGTGTACCTACAAGTCGTATACGATATAGTGCTGTTAGAATTGAAAAAGATGATGTTGGATTCAGGGTATATGGATTTGATCCTGGCCAGCGTTATTTTGAAGTATTAACACCTACAGAAAAAAGCATTACTTCAAGTTTCCCAAGTAGTCGTCGACCTTTGGTTACACCATACGGTGAATTTGTTGAATACTTAGATTGGAATACCACACCAGTAAAAGTACATTATGGTGATTACATTGAAAACAGCCAGTCTCTAATTACTTTCTTACTTGGTCTTGGCAAGTTTCAAGAATCTCGCGGACTTGTATTAGATTCTGTTAACGAAAGAGGAACCATTACTAATTGGAAGCAAGCGGCATTAGACGCACTTCAGTGGATTAACGAGTTTTGGGGCAAAGATCATAATTGTGTAGTTGGCGTTGCAACTGCCGATGGCCTAAAATTTATGCACGAGCGTGGTATCTTAGAAAGACTCGATGCAGACCTAGGTAGAAACGGTAAAATCTTATTTGGCAATGGCAGAAGCGCACTTGCACAAGATTTACTAATTACTCGAGACTACGAAGAAAACGTTGACAAAGTTGTTAGTGTCAACAATGAACAAATTGTATATGCTGATTTTAGTGTACGCGAATACGATCACATTATATTTGTACGTCGCGAAACAAAATTCAACGACTTAATTGTTGACTTACAAACAGGAAATAGATTAGATGTTCTAACATTGTCTGCAAGACGAACTATGTCATGGACAGGTCGTCCGCACGCTCGTGGGGTTGCAGTTACAGAAACTGGTTTATTACCAGGTTTCGATACATTGACCTCTGACATAATTAACATCCACAAGCCTGAACAAAACGCATTTGATGTTATTAAGTCGAGAATTGCTAAGAGCAATGTTGTTCCAGCCAGGGCAACAGTTATTAACGAAGTTATTCAAAATAGAACTATGGCTCACTTGTATCAACAAGGCTTACAAAGCTCAAGTGGTACAACATTAGCCATCGACGCATTATTGAGAAATGATAATATCGACATTCCTGGTAGAAAACAAGACATTCAAGTAAATGAGCAATGGCTGTTTACTACTGGAAACTTTGGTAATCTTCGTGGCTCTAGGGTATGGGAAGTTGAACTTCACAAGAAAGATTTTAATACTTCTAAGAAGGTTATTCGCTTTAGTGAAAACAATAGCGAAAACTTAAATGATAACATCATTGAGTACAATAAAAAGGATAAGCGTTGGGTTACTCGACCTGCACTAACCTATGGATTCAGCAAGTTAGATAGAGCTACACTGGGATTGGACGATACAGGTAATTGGTTGCCTAATGCTGGTATTGCAAATCTAATAGATACAGATATACAAGTAGTCAAAATTAATGACATTACAGTTGATTCATTTAAGAACATTGACGATCTAAACAAGTTGGTTACCGAAAGTGAAAGCGGAAACTTAACTACGGCCGATATTTTCAATACAACTGCTTTCAGTCGTTATATCAATTACGATCCAGATGACTTAACATGGAACGAAGGCAAGTTGTATAGAGCAACAGCAAAGATTCAAGGTTCGTCGACCAGTGCGTTTGACAATAGTCAATGGACCGCAGTTGACATCGACAACAGGCTACTACCATCTGTATGGGTAAGCGACTTTGGATACATCGCAAATTCACGATACAGAGGCACATGGACACCTGGTGACCAATACAAGGTTGGCGACTTAGTAGAGTATCAGAATCAAAATTATGTTTGCTCTACAGAACATACTGCTTCGACATCGTTTATTAACAACAAGCTAACAAGTATTGCAGTGACCAATGGTGGTTTCAACTATACTAATAACGAAACTGTTCGAGTAACTGGCGAAGACGGGCAATTTTCTACAGGTAAAGTTAAAACTAGAAATGGTAAGATTTCTAGCATTATTAATGTAACCGATAACGTTGGCGGATTTGGTTCCGGTACTATTGTTAGAGTACTAGATGCAAATGGCAATGAACATCCGTTGTCTTCGAAAGCGTTACTAATTCCAACAATTTCACCCGGCGAAGTTAAAACAACTTCTGGCGCTATTACTTCAGTGAGCCTGCCAGCTAACTTCGTTGGAGGAAACAACTATTTTGCTAATAACTTAACAGTTACTATCAATGGAACCGGAACCGGCGCAGTTATTACGCCTGTTATTTCTGATCAAGTTGCAACCACAAGAATAGTAAGAGGAGTCTTGAAATTAAATTCAGGCGATCTAACAAACAATGGTACCGGATACAAAGTAGGTGATACTTTAACAGCAACCAATGGTGACGGCAACGGCGATTCTGCAATGTTCCAGGTCACATCAGTGCAAACAACCACTACTGCTACAACTAACTTTGAATTTGTAGGCTCAGTAACTGGAACAACATTAACTATAACAACAATATCAATTGGTACACCTGGGTTCAATAAAGAACTAACCGGGACCGGAGTTGCGTCTGGCACAAAGATAGTTTCACAGATTACCCCATTGCTCACTGGCGAGACATTAAACGGTGTAGGTAGATATGTTGTTAACACAAGTCAAACAGTTTCTAGTACTACTATTAGAAATGTGACAACTGTCGTTAGTGATAATGGACCTATTACAGGGCTAACTCCAATGACCAATCCTGTAACTAATACCCGCGGAGGTTTTGGTTACGACACTGGAGTGACATATTCATTGGTCGGTGGCTCTGGCACAGGTGCAAAACTTACTGTTTCTGAAACAGTTGAAGTTGATACTGGCGTTGTAATTTATGACACTGGTGTTATTACAGGATTTGTTGTATCCAACTCTGGCAAAGGTTACGGAAACGGAACAACAATTACTGTTTCGAGGACAAAACCAAGAGCAACTGCTACTGTTGTTAACGGTATAGTTACTGCTATTACAGTAGATGATCAAGGCCGCGGTAAAAATATGGTCGGATCAAATACCTCTATTAGAATCATTTCTAATGGTGCATACGGTTCTGGCGCAACTGCCAAGGCAAATATTATAAATGGACAACTGACTACTATTGACGTACTAACCGGAGGTTCCGGGTATGATTCTGGTGCTAGAGTAATTGTCGACGACCCTGAATGGAAAGAGGCAGTGACTACCTCTGTTGAAGTTGCAGTAGGCAGCGGTACCGAAACATTGTTAAACGTTGTTACAGCAGTGTCTATTATCGACGGTGGTTTTGATTACGTAAGCACCGACCGCGTTGTAATTACTGATCCAAATAGAGATAGCACATTGCCTGACGCAACCGCAAGTATAGGTGGACTTACAAACGGTACAATAACAAGTGTTGAAATTGATAATCCAAATACTGCAAACTTCTTTGGAAGCCCGGTTGTATCTATTGACAGCGGAAACACTTCTGCAACATTAGTTCCAGTCGTACAATCATTCTGGAATTTAAGAGCCACTGGATACGGCTGGAACGTTTTACAGCTATTTTCTCCAATGTACGTTATTGAAGTGTGTCCAAACGCACTTAACCCTGGCTTGAATGAAAGCAAGGTTACCTTCGACAACCCTCACGGATTAACAACAGGAGACTATTTTGTGTTATCCGGAGGAAACGATGGCAATTACGATAAGGTGCATAAGGTTAAAGCCAAAGTTGACGACTATAATTTGCTAATTGAAGCACGTAGTACCAGTGATCAAGTTATCTACAACATGGTTGCCTTTAAAATGCAATCAGCTCGATTTGGATCAAAGGCAGAATATGAAAAGAGTAAGCTAACATACGACTGGAAACGTGGCATGAAAGCTTACATTGATCAAGATCCTACTGGTACTGACTTACCAGAAGGAAATAGCTTCAACTATGAATTTACTGAATTGGAATTCGGAACAAGCACCGGTGGAACAGATAAAGTTATCAACCACTCAAGTTACTTGATTAATACGCCTGCAATTTATAAAGCATTATTACTTGATATTAACAGTCAAGAAATATTATCAACGCTTGAAGTGTATGATCCATTTAAAGGCGTTGTCATTGATGATGTTGGACAATACATTGATTACAAGTTATCTATAGATCCTTCGGTGTACAACGTTGATGAACTAGGTATTAAAGACGATACTGTAGCCGAGTACTGGGGTCAAGAAAAGCTTGGTACTTTATGGTGGGATACTAGCAAAGTTAGATACATTGAATATGAATTAGGCAGCTTGGAATACAGGACCGCAAACTGGGGTAGAAAGTTTGCCGACACCGAAGTTGTCGTTTACGAATGGGTTTCTAGCCTAGAATTGCCTACAGCTGAAACGCCTGGAATCAAGTTAGATTACAGTAGTGGAATTGGTCAAATTAGATATGTAGAAGCTACAGAACTAAATGAGTTCAAAGTACCTACTACTGTATACTATTACTGGAAGCGCGGAGTTAACACATTAACACCTACAGTAAAAAGACCTTATGCCGCTAGTACAATTGAGCAAGTTCTCGACAATCCAGATGCCAATGGAGTAAGCTGGTTGGCTCCGGTTGAAGTAACAACTGATTCTGCATCTATATTAATTTCTAATATTAATGACTACTTCTCTACTAGAGATAGTGTAATTTTAAGAATTGAACAAAACTTGCAGCCTGAACAAAAGCATAGCACTGGTGTGTTAGTAACCGAAGGCTTCCAAGGCGGTGAAATACCAGAATTTTTATATGGGCGTTTACGTGATAGTTTAGTTGGCGAAGACAAATATAGAACTATTGAACCTATTAGGTATGTTCCAGCAGGATCAGCAGCCAGCGAACTTAAGGCAAATGACCTAATAACATTTGTTGATTTAGATCAAGTTGAATTTAGTTTTGTATCAAACTATAGCGGTAACGACCTGCCAGTATTGATTGAAGTAAATGATGAAAGACCGGACGTTAAGTTTGTATGGAAAGATACAGGTGAACCTACATTTGGCGTATATCGTGCAAGATATGATGTAACAAATGGCGAGCTGTTACATTCTCAATCTCCTGCACTAAAACGTGTACATGCCCCAATTAGCAAGAACGTTCTAAAAGACAATAAGTTCTATGCAGTGATTGAGAGACCAAGGGCCGTTCCTGATCCATTGTTGCATCCTCTGCGTCGCTATGGTAATAACCATGTACCAAGGGCACAATCGTGGTTTAAAAATGCAACAAACGCTCGCAGAACATTCATCGACTGTGTCAATGACTTCCTGCTAAAAATTGACGTTGTTAGTAAGAACAGTTGGGACGAGAATCTAAGAACATGGCAACCTTTAATGGGTTCTAAGATCTTACATCTTGATCCTGAATGGGCACCATACTATGATCCAAACGATAAAGAAAATGGATTTATGCAACTATGGGACTACGCAGATTACAGTCTAGATGGCTATATCCCTGGCAACGAATCGATTAAAATTGCTTCTCTAAGCGATTTACCTGCGGCATTAGATGAAACACCAGATCTGACACGTTTTGCAGTAGTTGACAACTTAGGTATAATAACCGAAGTATATGACTACAACAGCGGAAACCTATCAGTTGTTTATCGTAAAAACGGTACAATACAAATTAGAGACCTGGCAGATTTAGCCGGTTGGGATACATCTCGTTGGGATTCTAAATTGTGGGACCCAACTCGTTGGGACCTTGGACAAGTATTAAAAGCACTTCGAGAAAACATTTTTGTTGGAACCGACGCTGGTTATTTCAACTTGTTGTTCTTTGCAATGGTTAAAGAAAGTTTGGCTCAAATCTCAATGGCCGATTGGGTGTTTAAGACAACATATCTAACTGTTGATCAAAGTTCAAGCAATGACCTGCAAAAGGCAGCGTTGTATTATGATAAGAAAGATAAACTGATTAAAGATTACATTAATGAAGTTAAACCTTATCATAGTAAACAAATTGATAAAGGCAATTACTCTAATGCCCAACAAACAATTACTGTTGGTATAGACGAAGATGTTGTGATTACGTTCATTGAACCAGAATTCCTAGCTACAGGGGAAACTGAAAATAAAGTAATTAATCGCCGACGCAATGGTGAGCCTTCAACAGTTGAAGTAAATCAACGATTGCTAACCCAAGCAGAAGAAAGACTATTAGTCAGAGACCATGTCTTAACACAAATTATCGTCACTGAGGAAGGTTAAAGCGGGTTTTTTAAAAAACGCTAAATATTAGATATGAATACACAAGAAATTCCAGTTAGTGTCGAAGGATTTGTTCTCATCAAAGACATAACCAATGACAGAGTGCTGTACCAGGGGCGCAATGCTATACATCAAGAAAACATGAGCGTAGCATTGGCCCAAGCTCTTAGCCGTGGCGCTGGCTCTTTTGTCAGCGAAATGTGGTTTGGCTGTGGTGCCGCAATTATTGCAACCGATGGTACAATTTCCTACCGAAAGCCAAACGTTAACGGAGTAAATGCCGACTTATACCAGCCTACATATTTTAGAGTAATCGATGAAACTGACTATAATCGTGCAGCCGAATCAACAGATAACGTTACTATTGGGCATGTTGCTGGAACCAACTACGCTGATACAGTAGTTACAGTAACATTAAGTAACACCGACCCTTTAAAAGGGGCAAGTGAGTTTAACTTATATGATTATACAAATGGTAGCTTAGAAGCTACTGTTTATGACGGTGAATTTGAGTTCAATGAAATCGGACTTAAAACCAAAGGCGATAACGGTTTAAAGTCTGGTAAATTGCTAACACACTTTATCTTTCATCCAGTTCAAAAAAGCGCAGATCAGACTATACAAATTGTATATACTCTCAGAGTGCGGGCCGGATAAACGGATAAAACTAAATAGCATAATGGCAGTTTAGCCAAAAGGATATGAAGAAATGGCATACAATGTAAACAAAAGTGATGGTTATTCGTTACTAACGCTACTAGACGGAGAAGTGGATACTTCTTATTCTAGCTTGGTACTGTTGGGGAAAAACTATCTTGGCTATGGCGAAATTATCGCTGAAAATTTTGTTCATTTAGTCGAAAATTTTGCTGGTAAAGACCGCGCAGAATTAAATGCTCTAAACGGACAACTTTACTACAACAGAGCCCGCGGCCTGTTGCAAATTAACACAGGTGATGATTACACTACAAACGCTAACGATTGGAAAAACATTGTAGCATTTAACGACGGTACCGGATTTGAACAAGCAGATATTAAAGAAAAGAACACTGGAATATATCACCGTTGTATCAAGATCTTTGTCAAGAATGTGTTAGTAGGTATTTTAAGTAGCGATGGCGACTTTGTTCCAGACCCGAGCGAAGGCTTACAGGCATTTTGTGGCGGAAATGTAGACGGCACAGATGCTGACCTAGGTGAAGGTGATTACAATCAAACTGGTACAATTGGCAAAGGCTTAAACTTAAATGCAAGCAGCGATTTTAAAATTCGTGGTGTTGCAGTCGAAGCCGAGTTTGCTGACGTTGCTGAAATTTACGTAGGCGATGCTAGCTACGAACCGGGCACACTTGTTGCACTTGGCGGCGCCGCAGAAGTAACACAAACAACATTAGTAGCTGATACAAATGTATTTGGTATCGTATCAACTCGCCCTGCTTACCTAATGAACGCAAAGCGCAAGAAAGATAAGAACGCATTGCCAATTGCAGTTGCAGGGCGTATTCCTGTTAAAGTAGTTGGCGCAGTTAAGCGTGGCGACCGCTTAGTATCAAGCGATATTCCAGGTGTTGCTAAAGCCGCAACTGGAGACGAACCAGCATGGAGCATTGTTGGTCGTAGTTTAGGAAACTTTACAGGTAGTGGAGTAGGCAAAGTAGAAGCCACAGTCGGAGCACGATAATGCCAGGTATTAATCAGCCTGGATTTTTAAACGGCCAGGTTTTATCAACTGCATATAATATTCCAGCAGGCACCGGCGCCGGGGTAAAAGTTGGCATCTTCATGTTTAATGCCGGATTTTTACAATCCGACCTTGACATGGCAATGGCTGATTTAGGTTTAACAGCGCCAATAGTTAATTTTAAATCGTTTAACGGAGCCCCTAATAACATAAATGGCCCGGCTCCCGGGCCAGGAGAGACGGCACTAGACTTAATTTGTATTGCTAGCATGGTACCTGAGGCTACAATTAATCTGTACATGGGCAATGATGTGTTTGACCTCCCAGGCTTGCTAGATATGGCAGTAGCAGATGATTGCGATGTTATTAGTATAAGTTTAGGATTTCCAGAAGCAATATTAGCGGGCCCAGTTTTAACTGAACTAGAATCGCAGTTGGCTAGTATTGTTAATAGCACTAACATTACAATTTGTGCGGCATCTGGGGACCATGGCTCAACCCCAAATTTAAATGCTGGTGGTGTTTTAGGTGTGTGTTATCCTGCGGCAAGTGCTAGCGTAATTGCAGTAGGCGGAACTGATCTAACATTACAAACTAATAATACAAGATTAACTGAAGTTGTTTTTAATCAACAAGGCCAGTCCGGCGGCGGTGGGATTAGCTCTTTACCATTGCCAACTTATCAAACTGGACTGACTTATAAAACTTACCCTGATAATACAATTCACAATTTAAATAATCGAGGAGTTCCTGACATATCTTTAGCATATTATCCATATGCATATTATTTAAACGGTATACTAACTACAAATGTATCGGGAACAAGCGCATCTTGCCCAATATTTGCCGGTATGATTGCCAGGTTCATTGGTATCAGTGGCAGAAGGCCAGTAAACTTACACCAAACAATTTATTCCAATCCAGGGGCATTTTTTGATGTTATCGGCGGGAACAATGCTAGCAGCCTTCCTACTGGTTATTCGGCGACAGGAGGCTGGGACGCTTGTACAGGGATGGGTGTCCCAGACGGTCAAAAATTGTATAACGCAATATATCAATCATATCTTCCACGCGGTACAATTATCAGCGAAGGGTGTGTGCCTGGTACAACTACCTACCGCATTGTTAAGGCCGACGGCAACGGCGGCACCTACAATGTTGACTCTCGCAACAGCACACAATGTGGATATACTCCGCCACCCCCTGCTGGTACATTACTAAGAACCGCCTGCATTGGTTTTAACAAAATGGGTTACTATGCTGATGGTAATGGCGCCGAATATACAGCAGTCATAGAACACAACAGTACAGAATGCGGCTATGTAGCCCCTGAACCCTTAACAAGAGTTTCTCGAGCAAACAAGATTACAGCCGATTACTTCAACTCATTAAAAGATAACGTCAATGAGTTGTATGGTGACACGCACGCCGGCGAAGGCCCTAGCAATGATCCTGCTACCCAAGATGCTATTCGTTGGGGATGGGGCGGCGAGCATGTTCCAGAAGTAGCTCGAGGTGAAAAAATCACAGCTGAATATACAAACGAAATTGTTAACCGTATCAATCTCAGTACCTTAAGAACAAATAGCACCGACCAAGAGTTAGTTATTGTTTCACGAGGCGATAAGATTACTGCTGAGTTTTTTAATACAGCGACCAGATTACTCGAAGGCGCAAGGAACTATCGCAACGAAGTTGACCCGGCCTTAACAACAATATCAACATTAGCCAGCAATTACAATACTGAAGAAATTGGTCCTTGGCGTACTGTGTTGAGCAACTCTATTGAGCTCGAATTTGGCGGATATGAAAGTGCTCGCCACTTTTTCAATGCTGGCGGTGATATTCGTTTATCCTTTAGCGCAAGCGGTGGTTCAGGTGCTGGCTATAATATTTGGCGCGGCATTTTCATCGACATGGGCACACTAAAGCTGAATGTTGCAGAAACGGTAAGCCTAAACAATCGTGGTATCAGTCAAGGCCGCGGCTTTTCCGAATTAACTCTTAGCGACGATTTACTATACACTAGCCCAGCCGGCGGCGGTGGTGGTTATGGGGGTTATGGTGGTTATGGTGGTTATGGCGGATATGGGGGTTATGGCGGCTATGGTGGCTATGGTGGCTATGGCGGATATGGTGGGTATAACTGTAGTCCAGGTGGCTATGGCGGATATGGTGGCTATGGCGGATATGGTGGCTATGGCGGCTACGGAGGTTATGGCGGATATGGTGGCTATGCATCTAGCCGTTTAAAGTTGTTTGGTTACATTGAGAACGATAAATTAATCCTTCGTACACTATTAGACCATTTGGGCCTAGGATGCATTGTCAATGGTGTAATAAACTTAACAGTGACTATGAGCCATCCAAATACAGTAACTGAAAACGGTGTTACACTTACAATACCAACACCTACAATTACTCAAATTGTCCCCTGGCACGTTGTTGTCTAATTGGTTAGAGTAGATTATATGCGTTGGTAAATAACAGCGCATATAATAAATCTGGGACCAATGAATGGACGACAAAAAACTAAACGAGGCGTTAGCCTTTGCTAACTATAGGCTCACCTTACAGGTACAGCGTCAAAACATTGAAGCTAGGGTCGAAGCGGCTCTGCTAATATCGCATAGCGGAAGCCTTTTTAAAGCATCACAAGAACTTATCAACTTTGTTGCACTTAGATTAATGCGACAAGAACAAATTTTGGTTGAGGATAATAGCAATAATGTTGTTACTATCCAAAACGGAGAAGATTTTTTAAAAGTTCTTCTTTCTGCATATGATTCTGCTATGCAATTAAAACAAGAAGAACAAAAACGCTTAAAGTCAGCAAGAAGTACGGCTAAAATTGTAGGACTTTAAAATGAGCAGTTGTGGATTTATGATGTTCGCTTATAACAACGAACAATTAGACTACACCCAGCTTGCCCTTGTTGCGGCATATGCAATTAAAAAGCATATGCCAGACTATCCAGTCGTACTGGTTACAAATCAACAAAGTCTGGAACATTGTAAGAATACACACGGTCCTCTAATGATGGCCGCTGCCTTTGATGACATTGTTTTAACCAATCCTGCGTATGAACGCAACATGCGCTTACATCATGACGGTGCATATCATAGTTTTAACGCACAATTTACAAACACTAACAAGCACGACATTTATAATCTAAGTCCGTTCGACGAAACAATTCTAATAGATACAGACTATCTCTGCGGCAATGACAACCTGGCAAAACTATTTGGTGGACCGCACGATGTAGCCATGTATAGAGATGCCCGCAATTTAAGATGCGAAGAACCATTTACAACAGAAAGATGGTTGCATTATGCTGGTATTCGTATGTGGTGGTCTACAGTAGTGTATTGGCGCAAAAGTGAAGAAGCAGAACACTTTTTTAATGTATGGGCCGCTGTTAAAAAGAATTGGGAATACTATCGTTTCTTATATAAATTTCCCGGTACACTATATCGCACAGACTACTCTGCTAGTATTGCGGCTCATATGTGCGACGGCTGGAGCGATGGTGGATTTATTGGGCAAATTCCAAACTTCATGCGCTATCAAGATCAGCGCGATGATATAGTTGAAGTGCTAGGATCTAACCACTGGGTAATGATGAGCAACCTGCCAGAAGAGTGGAAGAACATGGTAGTTGAAATTAAAGGCGAAGATGTTCACCTGATGAACAAGAAAAGCATACTTCGTAACTATGATAAAATCATGGAGAACTTGGCATGACATTTTACATAGTTGTTAGACCAGGCGAAGATAGACTTGCCGAAATATCAAAGTTGGATATTGGCTTTGTCCAACCTGGTGCTAAGGTTGAGTTTGTTAAATTAGAAAACAATGTTCCGTCTGAACAACTACAAGTGCTGTCCAATTTAAAATTAGAAACCGGCGATGTTATTTGCCTGGCTGGCTTGTGCGTCCGCAGGACAACAATTGACATAATTGAATTAGCAAAAAACACAAAACAAAACTATATGCCAGGCGTTGGCATCGACCATAGGACTGTTCCAATCTTACCAGGTAAAATTAGCATTAGACAACCAATTGAAAAAAATTATCAAACAGCATGGCCTTATCTAATGGTCATCGGTAATCCTGAATCAGCTATTACTAGTTTTAAAATATTTGAACAACTCGAGCCGTCTCAATATTGGACAAACTATGTTCCTGATACTCCTGACTTGATACATCTGCTTGGTGTGGTATCAGTTACGGGTTTCTGGCAAACGCCCGAATGGTTTAAATTGGTTGATCTTAGTATTCGAGATTTAGAAATTGCCAGAGTCATGTATGCAAGTCACATGTGGCATGATTGGATTGCTTTTTACCCTGCCAATGGAAACTTTAAATTAGAAAACCATTCCCAGTTGCATCCTGTTTGGTTAGCAGGAAGCGAAAAGCCACTGGAGCACTGGAAACGTGGCTGACATTCAATTTGAATTACGTAAACGAAAAAAAGTACGACAAGACTTCTGGTCAATTAAGTACAACGTTCACAATGGATACATAGAAACTATCGAGCCAGGTAGCAAACTTTTACCTGACCATTTGGTTGTCTCATACGCTAAAGTAAAAGACATATTAGCTGGTAAGCTAAACCAAAATGATTATCGTGTAACCTACAACGAAAAACTAGGCGCACTTGATTTAGTTGATGTTAAGCGACCAACAGAGTTTAAAAAGAAACATGTATGGGTTGGCTGGCTAAGTGTAGGGGAATCAGATTTAAATGTATATTGTCCACTTAGAGTTATGCTATTTGCAGATACAGGAATACTCAGGGTAGAAGCAAGCAGGGAATGGTCGACTAGTTTACAAGAAACAATGAATCGTACTACAGACCTAGAAGACATACCTTTCTTCATTAGTGAAATCGATGACCCGCATCAGCTTCTTGGCCATGACAAAATTACGCTTGTTGACATCATCGAACGAGGCTATTGGGAAAAACGTCTTTGGGCATTTATGGAACACGATAATGTTCAGCGATTGCTTTATCAAGGCCTACAAATTAGGATTAACATGCCTCCTGTAGCAAGTGAAATTTCTTTTACTAGAGTAAACCAATACAGCCCATTTACAGGTATTGTTGATGAATCGTCAATTATTAGTCATATTGGTCGCGGCAGGCATATTTCAGTGTTTACCAAGGATGGCGGAATATGGGCTCAGAGCCACTATGAAAAGGGTAATGCAATTGACCACTTAGTAGGAAATTTACGAGTGGCCATAGTTAGGGATAACGACCCTGATGCTTTTGTTGCTTGGGCCGAATTACCTGCACTCATGTTAAGACAGAATCATCCATTTGAAATATTAACAGATTGGCAGCACATGAGCCCTCCAAGTCTGTTATATAAGGCTAATAATATTGATATAGGAGTGATAGTTTGAAAACCCCAATTAGTGAATTTGACGTAGTGTTTATCAGCTACGACGAACCAAACGCAGACGAAAATTACGCAGACTTGTTAGAAAAGTGCCCATGGGCCAAGCGCAGCCATGGTGTATATGGTAGCGATGCTTGTCATAAAGCGGCAGCAAAGTTAGCCGAAACAGAACGCTTTATTACAATTGATGCCGACAATAAAGTTCGCCCAGACTTCTTTGAACTTGAGTTAGACCTGACAAAGTTCGACCGCAGTGATGTACTAAGCTGGAGTGGCAAGAACGTTATCAACGGACTTGTGTACGGTAATGGTGGCGTTAAATTATGGCCAAAGAAAGTCGTTGAACAAATGCGTACACACGAAGCTGTTGATGGTGGCGCAGGAGCAGTTGACTTTTGCTGGGATATTCACTACCATCAGTTAAACAACATCTACTCTGATGTATTCAATAATTCTACTCCCTATCAAGCATATCGTGCCGGATTCCGCGAAGGTGTAAAGCTTGCGTTAATTGATGGTCGTCCAATGGATTGGCGTCAAATTGCCGACAAGAACAATTTCAAGAACCATCGTAGACTATTAGTATGGATGAGCGTTGGCATGGATGTTCAAAACGGACTATGGGCAATGTATGGTGCCCGTCTTGGGTGCTACTTAACTAACCTTCGTAAAGACTGGGACTATAAATTAGTAGCAGATTTTGAATGGCACAATGCATATTGGGCTGAAGAAGTAGTGCCACAATTTGCCGGTACTGAAGTTACATGTCCAGTAAGCAAGTATTCATACGATCAATCTAAGCTTATGGAAGAAACTAAAAAACTAGGAAGGGTTCTGCACCAAGATTTGCGATTGGAAATTGCAGACCTTGATGAAGCAGGAAGTAGATTTTTCAAAGCGAGTTATTTTAATCCTCATCGTTTAGGACCTACAGTCAAAGAAAGCGATGTAGAACAATTTATTGCGGAGTAATTGTTGCTAGATGTTTTCTTTATTACAATGGGGGAGGAAGGTAGCGATGCTAACTGGCACCGCTTACTAGAATTTGCCCCTAATGCCAAAAAGATAGAAAATATCAAAGGCATATACAATGTGCATTTAGAATGCGCTAAACAAAGCACAACTAAAAATTTCTGGGTAGTAGATTCAGATGCATGGATAGTTAACGATTTTACATTCAACTGGGAACCAGATCCTAATACAACTCACTGGGGAACACCAGAGGACGAATGTGTTGTTGTTTTTTCTAGTTTAAATCCCGTAAACGGGTTAACTTATGGCTACGGAGCAGTCAAACTCTTTCCTAGACAGCCATTCTTAGATAACAAGGTTTGGCAAATAGACATGAGCTCGTCAATTGCCAAGGTTGTACTTTCTAAGAATATTATCAGTTGCGAAACACGATTTAATGCTACACCCGAATCAGCTTGGGTTGGAGCATTTAGGGAATGTGCCAAGTTGTCTAGCCTATCAATGGTAAAGACTCGTGTACGCAAAGCCGTTGATGCAGAAGCACAAGCATTAAAAGATCTTGAATCTTATATTAGATCGCAGTCGTGGGATGACAATAAACGATCTAATTATCGTAAATCACAAACTTTACTAATACACGAGCGATTCAAAAATGAAAAAAGTATATTTGCATACTGGGAAGAGATTGAAACGCATAGTCAAAGAAGATTGACATGGTGTACACACGGATGGGACCAACCTAATGGAAAGTTTGCAATACTCGGTGCTCAGGCCGGTAGCAAATTTGGACTTGAAAATAGTGATGATCTGGCGTCACTAAATCTTATCAACGACTGGGAATGGTTAAAAAGGGAATTTAAAAATGTCAATGTTTAAAGCGGCACTAAAGGCCAATCTTAGTAATAAAACCTTAGCAGATTTTCCAGTAGTCTTCTTAAGCTTTGATGAACCAAACGCAGACAAGCATTGGGAGTTGCTACAAAATGCAACACCCCACAAAAATATAGCAAGAGTACACGGAGTAGTTGGCTTTGATGCCGCACACAAAGCCGCCGCAAACCAGTTCCCGTCCAGTGAATATGTTATAACCATAGATGCAGACAACCAAGTTGATAAGAATTTTTTTAAAAGGCCAGCCCCTGACGGTCTAAATGGAAAAATTAGTTTTACTTGGGGCGGCCGACAATATACAAATGGTCTTATGTATGGCAACGGAGGCATAAAGCTATGGAGCACTGAGCATTTGGCGAATATGCGTAGCCATGAAGCATCTGATAGTGAACGTGATGCTGTTGACTTTTGCTGGGATTTTACAAGATATAAAGATTTACCTGGCTGCTACTCGACCGTTTATACAAACGGCAGTCCATATCAGGCATTTCGTGTAGGGTTTCGAGAAGGCGTTAAACTTAGTATGGAACAAGGCCGTGTATTAGCATTTGACGAATGGACCACGACCATGCACGCCGCAAACTTTCAAAGATTGATAACTTGGATGACTGTTGGAACTGATGTTGAAAACGGTGCATGGAGCATATACGGTGCCAGACTAGCAGTTAAATTATTGCAGTACGACGATTTTGATTTTGTTAATATTAGGGACTACGATTGGTTTAGCAATTTCTTCCAGGAAGAACAAAAACACAATCCAATTAAGGCAAGTAAGAGTCTTGGCAAACAGATTAGCAAAGGGCTTGGTTGGATATTGCCAGACTTAGATGATGATCAGAGTAAATTTTTTAAGATGACACAACTACATCCAGCAAAAGCACTTACGTATGAAGATGTAGAGTGGAGAACAAATTTAAAAATGTTTGGGTGGTTCAATGGATAAAAATGCAGAGCTACGTAGCTCAATAATTTATTTTGTTGATGAAGCAATCGGTTGGCGTAAAAGCTTGCATCATTTCCAACGGTGGTTGGAAACAGGAGAACAAGTAGAACTTGAAAATTTAATCATTGAAGTTGGTAGAGAACATTTTTTTGACTTTTATCCATTGTTAAATGCAGTAAAAGAAAATAACGATAAGGAAGGGTTGCTGACAATACAACATGCACTTAGGCGAGGCATTTTTGTTCCTGAATCATGGGAAGGCCCAGGCGGCAAAAAACTTGAAGCAATTGACTTAATGTTCAACGATGACTTATTCAACAATGCGTCGGCTTGGTGGAGACTCAGGGACTGGGCCGAAAACAATAATAGAATTCACAACGTAGACGGAATATCAGTAGTTGCATTAGCGCATCAAATCATCGTTGACGCAAGATCAAACTTCTTTAGATTATTTGACCTATTTGAAATACTATTAGGTAGTAATACTTTATTGTCATGCATAAACAATACAGATATTAATAAATTTGGAAAAGCAGTTGCTACATATTATCCGTTGCAAGCCAAGCACATTGACAGGTTAGCATCAGCAGTTAATAATAATCAAACGTTAAACTGGAAAGATGCATTAAGCAGGAACCAAGTAAGAAGTAAACTATGGTTACTAGATAAAATTGAGGAATCGTCTCTTTATCCTTCTAAAAGAAAGATAACAGACCCGGAGCATACAACATTTATAGTTGGAGGCTGGGTTGGATTGCTACCCTTCCTGGCATCAATGAAAGGTAAGTATTTTGATACGATCGTTAACATTGATATTGATACATCCGTACATGCCGCAGCCAACGAACTTAACCTAGGACTGTTTTCAAAGTTCAAAAATCTTAGTGATGATGTTAGAACTATTAACTTTGAAAAATTTAAAAATGCATTGATAGTTGATACTATAGTAGAACACTTTAAGGATCACGGTGAATGGGTTAAGTCATTACCAAACACAGTAAACGTTGTACTTCAAGGAAATGACATGTTTCACGTGCCGGATCATGTTAATTGTCATAACTCATTGGAGGAGTTTGAAAAGTCTTGCGGGCTTGCAAACATTAAGTGGTGCGGTGAACTATCACTGTATAAGTGTAACAGATATATGGCCATTGGTAAAGTATGAGTTTACGTGCAGAAAAGACACATGTTCAAATAGATTTAGAACGCTTAGTACATGAGGCGTTAAAATTAACATGGGACAAAGTAAATCAAAAAACAATTACCCAAGTTGCAATACAAAACGGTGGAGTAGATGACTGGGCCGAGGGAACTGGGTCAAGGCCGAATGTAACAGAAACCCAGTGGGACAAATTACATCCTAGTTTAGTAGGGACCTGGTGGGAAACTGACTTCTTCCCTAGCTTGCCTTGGAAAGTGTATAGGACACGAATCATGACAATGGAAGGTCGTCGCTGTTACAGCATACACAAAGACGACAATCCTAGATTACATATTGCACTGAAAACTACAAACCAAGCAAGGTTTATCTTTACCAAACCGCCCGAAATTATACATATACCTGCAGACGGATATGTTTGGTGGGTAGACACTAGAAATGAACACACAGCAATTAACGGATCAATTGAACCGCGTGTACACCTACTAATGAGCTTGGTTAGCAACGACACCGATTAATGACTACATACAAATATGAGTTTATATGTTAAAACTACCAATGCAGACGAGTTCAAAGAGTACCGGGCTGATTATATTGTTTTTCTAAAAAAGATTGCCAAGTTAAAAAGCCCGGCTTTCGTAAATATGGGACCTCAAATGCCAATGGGGTTTTTGCACTTAGTTGATAACTTAAAAAGATGGCGTAAAGATCAAGGAGAGATTGGTCTTTTATACGATGACACATCTGGATCTATTGTTGGAATTAGTGCAGTAGAACATTGTCAGTTATCAGCAGAGTTAAGTTCTGGTGGTAATCGTTGCTGGATACTTCCAAAGTATCGTCAAAACAACGAAATAACTAAGCACTTGCTAAAATCCAATCTAGACTGGTCTAGAAATAATGGCAAGCTGGGAATGTTATTAACTTTTAACGAATACAACAAGTGGATTTATGATACAGTAGTTAAATTGTCTACCAACTCGGGCGCCACATTAGGTACAGTATGGAGCGATTGGTGGGATGATTGCATTGCACTTCCTAGGATGGTTCGTTTACATAATACACCACAGTGGGCAATTATTAAACCTATTGACAGCAACCGTTGTAAAGAAATGGTTGCTGAAATTGATAAAAAATATGGTGTAAGAGACAAACCTTTTATAACAACAGCGGTGAAGAATGTCCAATATCGTTAATACAGAAAACAACTTTTTAATTTACTACTATAATGACGACGAGTCACAGTGGTGGAGGAACGACAAGTACGATACCACTCATATGAGGGTTGGCGGCTGTACACGAAAACCATTTTCCTTTAAAACTGAAATAATAAGGACTGCTAGGTCATTGATGGAAATTTATCCCGATCTAACAGTTTTTATGAGTGGTGGTCTAGATAGCGAAATTGCACTTAGAGCGTTTCTTGCCGCCGGCCTGAAGCCAAAACTAGCAACAGTTCGTTTTCCAAACGGAGCCAACGACCACGACATTGGCCCTATGTTAAAAATGATTCAAGGAATGGGTTTACAATGTCGAATCATTGATTTTAATATTGAAAAATTTGTTGAGTCGGGCGAATGTTATGAAGTGGCAAAACGTTATCAAGCATATTCATTATATCAGCAAATGCTTCTCCGTGTTGCAGAAGGTTATGCCGCCCCAATGATTACAGTAGATGAAGTTGAATTAGAGAAGATACCAAGTATTGACTGGGACACTGGTAAAAGTAAAATAAGCTGGTATTTCTTAAAAAAGGAAGACCAAGATGGTGTATGGAGAAGATTTAATAAGATAACAGGCATCCCTGCTCTTAATAATTTCTATACATATAGTCCAGAGTCAATGTTATCTTTTTTAGATTTACCTACTGTTGACGATCTTATTAACGACAGAATCTTTGGTAAGCTTGGGTGGACAAGTAGCAAAATTCAAATATATTCGCATACTGGCTTCCAGTTTAGACCCAGACCTAAGTTTACTGGAGTTGAGAATTACATGCACTTGTGGAATCAAGTACAATACAATATACACGAACACTTGGGCGAAATGTTGCCACGGGGTTACGGTGTGGATGCTTTAGAGCTAAGAGACAATTTAAGAGCAGGAAAAGAAACATTATGTCATATAATTTAAAACCACTAGACGAACACGATTTAGATCTCATGGTGACAACTGCCATGTCCATTTATGAAGGGAGCGACCCAAACAAGTATCCCGACTTCAAAATTACCAATGATGTAGATAGAGAAACACGATTTAAAAAGTTTTTTAAATTATTTGTAATGCCCGCTAGATTTAACAATCATAATGTACGTAAAGCATTTGGATTGTTTAAAGATGATGAATGTGTTGCCCTTGTTGGCGTTCGTCGTTGGGGACACATGCCAAGTTGGAGTATTAGCTGGTTGTTAAGTCCAAGCATTGGACCACGATTTATCCCGATGTTTAGAATCATTGTTGCAGAGTTATGTAAGTTCCACGAAGCCGCTGGTATGAACGAGTTTTTTGTCACATATCCTAGCGATAGGGAAAGTGCTTACAGTAGAATTATGGCCCCCACTCGAGAGCGTTATTATACCTTTGTTGAATGCACCATTCCCAAGGGTGAGCGACATTCCTACGGATTTATTCATGAGCTAATGGGCGGGGTATTGCACCCGCACGATATGAGTTTAAGAAGATATATACTTCGTCGAGAGAACACAGAACCGTTAAATGCCGGTGGAAAAATAACCAGAATTAAAGAGAGAACAAATGACATTAGCAACATGGCTTGATACCCAAAAAGAATTATACCGTAAAACACATCAAATTCCATACATCTTGGCTGTATGGATTCCTTATCACTTGGCAGCTATAGTTGCTATTTCCTGGGCTATTGCAACAGGTTGGTCGTGGTGGTACCTCGTCTGGGCTGTTGCTGGTTGGGTTTTATTAGACGGTATTGGAAACAATTTAACTCTGCACAGATGGCTAAGTCACAAGTCATGGAAACCATACAAAATAGTGGAACCATTTTTACTATGGGCAGGCGTTATGGTTGGAGAAGGAAGCCCATTATGGTGGGCCGCATTGCATAGAGGACATCATCATAAAGTAAGCGACCAACCGGGCAAAGACATTCATACTCCAGTTGACAACGGTTGGCTGTGGAGTTACATGGCATGGCAGTTTAGCATTAAACAGGATAGTGTAAGTTTTCGTTACGCCGTAGATTTGCTTAAAGACAAACGGGTAGTTTTCTGCCATGAAAATTATAACAAGATTATTTTGTTCACATTACTATTAAGCACATTCTTGTTTGGATTAACGTTTACTGTTTGGTTTTTTATCATTGGTAGCTTAATGAGCTTGCATGCCGACGGTTTGGTTAACACTTTTGGTCATGTTCCGGCAGCTGGATACAAAAATTTCGACAACAAAGATCAAAGTACAAACGTCTGGTGGATTGGTTATTTCCACTGGGGATCAGGTTGGCACAACAACCATCATAAAGAAGCCAGCAGTTTTGACTTTGGTACTACAGTAAGTGGTCGAAAACATGAATTTGATCCGTGTTTGCTTTTAATGATTCCTTTTGCACCTCCTTCGGAAGTAAAACGCTTGTGGCAAAAACGAAAAGATGCTATACTTGCTAAAGATACTTCCAAGGAATCACAATGAACGTTAAACTATTATCATACTCACAACCTACTAAAGAATTTGCCGAACTAGGCATTAACGACGCACAAGAGCTTATTGCTTATTGTGCTCGAGTGTCCAATCCTAGTAATCAATTTAACACAGAAACATCAGAAAAATTAATTAGGTATCTAATCAAACACCAACACTGGTCGCCACTTGAAATGGTTTCTGCTTGTATTGAAATTACAACTACTAGAGATATTGCTCGTCAAATTCTACGCCATCGTAGTTTTAGTTTTCAAGAATTCAGTCAACGTTATGCTGACCCAACAAAAGATCTTAACTTTGTTACAAGGGAAGCAAGACTGCAGGATCTTAAGAATAGGCAAAACAGCGTTGAAGTAGATGATCAACTTTTACAAAACGAGTGGTATAGAGCCCAACAACGAGTTATCTATGCCGCACAACGAGAATATGAATGGGCTATTGCCAATGGCATTGCCAAAGAACAAGCTCGTGCTGTATTGCCAGAAGGACTCATTGAAAGTCGTCTTTACATGAACGGTACATTGCGTTCATGGATTCATTTTATTGAATTGCGTAGTGCAAACGGAACACAAAAAGAGCACCAAGAAGTTGCAAAAGCTTGTGCTGAAGTTATTGCCACAGTATTTCCATTAGCAGGAACATTAACACAATGATTAAAACTATCAACAACCAGCCGTGGGTAAGCTTTGACCAACATGTAGATATAGATGCTCTCAATGCATTAAAAATTGAAACATGTAAAGGGTTTGCACAAAGCTGGTCAGTTGGTCATGTGTTGCCAAGTGTTGCAGGCATTGGTCCAAATTGGCCGGACGGTAGTGGCGCACTACCTAAGCCAGTTGGGAGAGAGCTAGTTGACATTATGCATGAAACTAAGAGAGATCCTAATGCTCTTGGCCACACAGAGTTGATAGAACTTACCAAAGACATTAATTCTTACGGTTATATGTTCTTAAAACTAATAGGCGATAACTTAGGTATTGGTTATAACTTGTATCTACGTGCCCCTACTACACAGGACTATAATGACAAGCACTTAGAAAGCAAAACAACCTGGACAAAGGCAGCGGCCAATTTTAAGCCACTGATCAAATGGGTGCATGATCAAGGTATCTTTAGTGAGATTGGCCGTGTAGTTGTTTTCTTTAATGACCAAGATCAGCATTGCCTAATGCATAGAGACCGCAGTAGTTTAAATCCAGTAGAAACTCCAGATAACTTTATTTGGATTAACTTGTTTCCAGATCGAAAGCAGTTTTACATTTACGATGGCGATACAGGCGAAGAACATCCTATTACTAGCCAAGTTGCCTGGTTTGATACGGAAAATTGGCACGCAAGTAAAGGCAGTCCTTTTGCTGCCTTTAGTGTTCGATTCGACGGAGTCTTTACAAAAGAATGGAAGGCCAAAAACGGCCTTCCTGATTAATCTGTATAAGACTTAGTGGCTGTTAATTTGCCACTTTCGTCTTCCCACAGAAATCCCCAAGCGTTGTTATAGCGAGTAATTGTGGGCAGACTAGGCCATTTTGTTTTAAACTTAAAGTAGTTGTCATTTGGCCAAATCTCATTGATTAATCGCTTGGCTGGCAACTTGTAAGTATTCCATCTGCCCCCTACCTTTTCTTCTTTAGTATAAAGCGCCCAACGTTGGTAGTCTTCACTATCAAAGAAGTTTATAACATTAGCAGCCATATACTCAGCTTGCTCCGCTGTAGGCGAGTGCATACTCATACGATACTTAACAGCTTGCCATTTCATTGCAAAATTTAACCACCATAGAAAATCGTGATTAGAATCAATGCTAATAGGAGACGCATTTACAAGATCGTATAGCATTTGCTCTCGTTCATCCCTGTGATCTTCAACTTTGTCTAATAGCCAAATTAAGCTTTCAGTTTCCCAGTTGCTGTGAATAGACTTGTAGTCCCTTGTATAGTCCATATAACTTTTTAAAGTTAAGCTACCAAATAAATTATCAGCACATTCGCCTGTAATGCATAGGTAATCAGGATTGGTAACAATACTATAGAAGTGATTGCTGGATATTAGGTTGTGCCCGAAGTTTGGAAGAATCATTTCGTAAAAGAAGTCAGGGTTTTCAACCTGACTATCTTCGTTGAACGCTAGTAACACACGATCTTTGATTCTTGCCCAACCTGGGTGGCTTACCAATAAGCAAACAATAAGAGTGGAATCAATACCACCGGAATACAATACAACAAGGTTCTTTTTATCCGATGATTCAAAACGTTTAACGATAGCATCAATTCTTTTGTAGCTACAACTATCAAACGTCTCAACATGCCCCATTTCAGGAATAGGACTATTGTTAAAAACGGGAACGCCTGGAATATCTAGTGTTCCTGTCCTATCGCTTAGACTAATCCAAGGATTGAACATTTTTAAAAAGCTTCGATGCACTGGCGAAATTTCAACAGCGTTATCGTTTAGTAAACGGTGTGGGATATAGTATAGTAATTTTTTCATCACATTAACATGCTTAAGAATGAGTCTTCTTCCATGGCGACTCTAATTTTCGTCATATCATCTTTGTCAACAGCCCGGCGAATTGCATGTTGATGTTTGATTCTAATAAGTTCAAGTTTACGTATAAGGCCTTCTTGGTTATCGTGCTTTGCTTTGATAACCTTTGCCGCAGTTAACAAGTCACTACCAATTACAGATGCATAGTCTTCGACCATACCGGTGTCACCGGGCATTCCGGTGATAATTCTATTTGCTTGCTCTGCTTTAATTTTGTATGCTTCCTGTTGCCAAGGCACCATGTCGTTAAAACGTTTGTACCCGTGTGCAATTCGCATATCAAGTTCGATGATCAAATTGACTTTTGCTTGAAGTTGCAGAGAAAGAATTTTTATATCCTTGGCTCTTTCTTCTTTGATAAATTCGGTTGTTCTTGCGTTTTTAAATTTAAGAACGTAATCTAAATTGTTTTTCTTAAGATCTTCTGCAACAGCATCATCAACAGAATAAACTCGACAAATGGCCCTGAACTCGCCGCCACATGCACTTTCTAAAACAGCTAAACTTTCGTTCCAAGCAAGAAGTTCGCCTTCGGCAGTACACGCCAATGCTAACCAATGCATAACTAACTCCTATGTTGTTAGTTAGTTATCAGGTAAAAGTGGGGTAGGAAGCACCAGATCTGGTAGGAATCTGATACTTAACATTAGTCTATGCTTGTCGGGATTACGGTTTTCTACATTGTGTGGCAAGTCTACTTTTACAATAGTTGGAACATCGATGATAGTTTGTTCTATAATCTCTGGATCACAATTCCAATGAATTTTTAAAAGTCCTAAACCTTCTGCGGTCTTTGTCTCACTTAGTCTGTATTCACCACCGTACCAATTCATATATCCCTGTTCGCAATTAGCTATAGGAATATTTAAAGCGTAGTTACTGGCATTTTTTCTAGTTAACGAGTATCCGTCTATATGTATACCATACGACTTACCAGGATCAGAACCGAATAGAATTGCACCTTTAGGAATTCTATTTGGGAAACCGTATGATTCTAATGGGCCCGATAAGACGGCGTAGACTAGTGCCATGAACTCTTTGTCATTGACTCCAAATAGTCTGCTTTGTAGGTTAAGGGGCTCGTGCGGTAAAACTCTTTTAATTATGTAATTTTGTATCTCTTGCCAGCCGTTGCCAAGGTCAATTTTTTGGTAAAGCATTATATTTTTACCTTATGTGATTTGTAGGTACCAAACAACAAGTCCCAGACTGGTATAAACAGGCCATAATTAACTTTATTGTTGTAATGATGAACTAAGTGCCACTTGCCACTTGTTAAGAAAGGGAAAAGATCAAATTTGGGATTATGCTCAATAATCTCTTGGACAAAGGCAGCCCATAGGTAGTAAAATACGCTAACCCACCAATGCCCAGTTATCCAGCTAAAGATTAACGTAGGCACAACTTCAGTGATCCATAAGTCTAACGTACTCATCCACGTATCGTTAAACAAAAACAAATTATTCCAATGCCATGTTGTTTGCTTGTGGGTATTGATATATTTGTGATGATCTGCGTGTGCGTTAAAGGCTACAGGAAAAAGGCGTAATCCAACAGAGTGTATTACACGATGAATAATGTAAAGATATAGAGTCCAACTTATAAAAATAACAATGTAGTCCATGAACTACTTATCAAGTTTTTAAGTCTGTCTTGCCTTCATTTCCTAAGTGATAAATCTTAGAGGTTTTCCCCGTGCGCTCTGTCCATTCGTAAAATTTACGGAATGCCTGGTTAGGCTTGTCTTTGTGAAGCATTGTGACGCTTGGCCAAACATCCCACCAATGCCTGCTTGTGCTCTTTAATTGTTCTACATAAGAAACATTACATGGGTGCAAACGTAAGCCATTTATTTCATCAGATGAATTAAAGTAAACTTGACTAGGACCGTTTATAATTTTATGATCGTCTAAAAATGTAGTTACTTTCTCAGCAACTTCTGCCCAGCGTTTTGTATCTAATTCGTTTTCAACTTGAATCCCGTTTACAAATTTTATACATTGGACAACTACGTGACGCCCATTATAGCTTAAACTTTCTACAATAAAGTCGCCGGGTTGCGGCTTATCTTTGTAGTAGTGCTCTAGTCTAGTTGGATTAAACTCAATATTGTTTAATAAAAATTGAGATTGATGATCTTCAATAAAGCTTTGTCCTGCTACATTATAAGCGATTGCTGATGTAAATTTTGCTTCCGAATCCCATGTGTCCTTGCCAAGATTGATAAGCTTTGCATTATAAGCTTTTTCAAATTCTTCTGCAGACGGGAATTGTCCTTGATAGTCGGGTGTAGTAGCAATCGTAACTTCAAACTTTTCTCCTGTTTTAGTTTCTACTCCGGGTTTAACGATACGTAGTACAATTTCAGAAGGGTTTACAATTAGAAGATGGGTCATATTATTCCTGATTAAAATGGGTAGCAAGCAGAGCGCCAACAAATCTTGTCACCCTGGTCTTGATTAGTTCGCTGTTCATCATGACTTCAAAATCAACAATTCTATCTAAGTATTGTTCTAGAGACTTAATACCCAAAAGTTCTTTGCTGGTTTTAATATCAGTTAGATCAGATTGCTTAAAGACAAGCTCCGTACCATCGTCGAGATAGACTTTAATCCAGTCAATGTACTCGACTGGAACTTCTTCAACATGTATCTCTCTTAACATGTTTTCAAAGCTACGGTCTTTCTTTCTAATGCTCATTACTTGCTCCAAAACATTTTTATTTTCTTTAGCAATCCTATTTTTAGGCTACTACTTTCTTTGATGGACGTCCTCGGCCCCTCTTCGCTTCGGTCGCTGCCAATGGGGACGACTTTTCTGGGACGGCCGCGACCACGCTTTTTGGGTCAAGCTTTTCCGCCTCCTCACGCAATCTACGAGCTTCGGCTTCAAAACTGTTTGCTTGCGCTCTAAATTTAGCGGCTAATTGAGTATCATCGATTACGCCTGGTGGATTCCTAGCAGGTTCCGGTTGAGGCTGCGGTTGACTCGGAGCATTTGTTGCAATATCACTTGAACGGGTAGCACCAGAAGAGGCCGCTTGCTCATTGCTTAGTTGCTTTAACTCGCGATTTAAATCAACCAAGTTAATATTAAGACCAGGACGCGGTGTCATAACAACAGACTTAGTTGGCACCTTTACCATCCAGCCACGCTGGTGAATAGTGTTTAACATGTTTGTGCCATCATGGAAGCTTTGACGGAACAAGAACTCGCTAGGATCTAAACTAGCTTGACAGTTAGTGCTTTCAATTGCACGAATTAAATCATCATGATATAATTGCGGCAAGCTGTCTGTTGGGATAACCAGCGCAGAATCAGAATCGCCGGGTACTTCTCTAAATACCACAACAACCTTTTTCTGGTTGCCGTTTACGCCTACGTGTTTAATAAATTGTGCCATAGCGGCTCCTTTCTAGTTTAAGCCTGCTCTGCGGTAACTTCTGCACCAGGTGCTTCTTGCCCGGTTGCTTCGGTTGTTTCGTCTGCAGGTTGTTGTGGCTCGTTTGCCTTTAAGAAAGCGGCTAGCTTATTGTAAGTAGCACCAATGATCTCCATTTCAGGTGCGCGGTAACCGCCACGTTGAGCTCCTAATTCAACTGCACCAGCTAACACTTTTAGATCTTGTAGTGTCAAGCCAATTGGTTGTTGAGCTTGTTCTTGTTGTTCCATTTGTTTCTCCTAGGTTATAGAACGGATTAAATCCGCAAATACTTATAAGCAGAATCACCTAAGATTTAACCAAAAAAAAAACGCTCCCGAAGGAGCGTTAAAGGAGCAACAACCACCTAAATTAGTGACGACTACGACCGGTAGGAACATAGTTAGCAGTGATACCAAAAGGTGCAGTGATATCTTTGCTACCGTGTACAACAAACAGCGTATCGCAATAGTCTGGGTCACCCCACGAACCAAACGGATAACCGTCTGTAAACATAACAAGTTGGTGCGGCTGGATATCGTTATCCTTCATCCATTGCCAGACACATTCAAAGCTTGTGCCACCGCCGCCGGTTACTTGATACTCGCCCATGCTCCGGCCATCATCGCCAGTAAAAGTATCTTCATTATAAACATCAGTATCAAAAGTAACGACACGAACCTTATAAGAAGTAAACTGGTCCAATGCACCTTGCACCATACCCAAAAAGTCCATGATCATGTCTTCGCCAATGGAGCCAGAGGCGTCCAGTGCAACAACAATGTCAAGTTCTTCACCGGGCAATTGGCCGGGCATGACTGCACCAGTATGCCATGCCTTACGGTTTGGTCGCATCCATGTGTAGTCGCTCTTAACAGAGCCGCTAAACTGAATACGCAACAGATCCTTAAGATCCATCACAGGAGCAGTAATGTCCTTAACCAAACGCTGAATAGCGGCTGGCGTATTGCCTGCACCTGCATTTTTGGCGGCCTGGATAACAGCTTCACGCCATTCATCGCGCAAGGCTTTCTTTTCTTCTTCGGTTAGCTTTTTAAATTTAGGCTTGCCCTTACCATTTTTGTCACCGTTGCCCTCACCTTCGCCTTCGCCGTCGCCTTCACCGTCGCCGTCCATGTCCAAGTGGTCGTCAAGGGTCATTTTAACAACAGTGGCGTTCTTCATCAAGTCATCGTAAACTTCGTCGGCTGTCATGCCTTCGTATTTGCGATCGACTAGAATAGGTACCGTGGTGATTGGAGTACCAACGCTTTCGCGGACCAGCATATTGTTAATGACAAAGTCGCCAGCCATGTTCCAAATTTGGGGCTCGCGATCACCGCGGCGTACCATGTGGTCAAAGATAATGTGGCCAAGTTCGTGGCCAAAGCCAAAAATCATTTCGCCGTCACTGAGCTTAGAAACAAAGTCAGCATTGTAGTAAAACTTTCTGCCGTCAGTTGCAATAGTCTTGCACCATTCAACTTCTTCCAGCTTCAGACGTGCCGCCAAAGGCCCCCAAAAGGGATACTTCAACAGCATAGCAACACGGCTTTTAACTAGCTTATCTCGGGCATTCATTTTAGACATTTGGTGGCTCCAATTTGTTTCTTTATGTATCTATTATACTACTCTTTTACATTAAGGTCAACCGTTTTTTCAGGCTTTTCTTTTGGACCAGACAAGTCCCAAATCATTGCTACTTGCGGATCTCTGAACCAGATTTGCTTTTTAGGAATAAAATCCCAATCTAATCTCTTTAGACCTTGTTCTCTGGCCCATCTGGTAACTTCATTGATTGTGGCTCCTTTGGGGTAAGTTCGGACGGACCAGCTCTTCCTTTGTTCGCGGAGCCACTCGCTAACATCAGAGGGGGTTGGTGGCTGGTCCGTCCAGACTTGCCGGGCTTCTGGGCCGTACATTATTTCAAGTACAGCCCAGTCCCTAACACGCTTACTCGTCAGTGAGCAAGTTGGCATAGCGTTTGAAGAACTCAGGGAAGTTAGTCATTTTCTTGCGATCGAAAACAACCTTGTAGTTCTTCAGCACAGTGTGGGCACCCATGATAACCATTTCGGGTTCGAAATTAGACATCATAAAGCCCAGCCAGTTGTCAGCACTCTTGTTAAAGTCATCCAACTTGCCGTTGCGCTTACCTTCATCGTAACGAGTACGGAGTTCATAGCACAGGCTGGTAACCAGTGCGTATGCGGCAGACACTTCCTTAGACTTGAAAGTGGTAACTTTGCCAGACAACACATCTGCAGGATCGGGCAAGTCTGCGGCGTGCTTACGGTGCGCCATAAACTTAATTGCCATACCTTCGCCAACCAAGCCAGCAACCATATCGGTGTTAGCAGAGTCGGGCATGTCGTCGTCTAGCATGTCAGACACGAAGCTCCAGGTACGCGGAGTAGCAAACGCACGATCGTGCTGGGTAGGATCAAAGTTATACAGGTCACCTTTGAACTGCTTCAAGAAGCCGACCACATGAGGGTGAACTTGGTTCATAATAGCCCATTGTTCCCAGTCTTCAAAGTCCACTCGGATTTCCAAGTGCATGAAGCGGTTAGCCAGCGGGCTAGGCATGCGATAGGTAACACCTTTATCGCCCATACGGTTACCTGCGGCAATAAGAACAACGTTTTTAGGCAGAGTGTACTGACCAACCTTACGGTTAAGAATCAGCTGATAAGCCGCGGCTTGAACAGCAGGAGGGGCAGAGTTCAGTTCGTCTAGGAACAGGAACACCACATCGTGCTCTTGTGCAAATTCTTCAGTAGGCAGTTCACTAGGGGTAGCCCACTTCATAGTGTTATCGCCGGCAGAGTAATAAGGCACGCCTTTGATATCAGTAGGATCCATAAGGGCCATACGCAAGTCAATAACAGCAGAGTTGGCAAACTCTGAGGCAACTTGGTTCACCATGTCGGACTTACCGACACCGGGAGGACCCCAGACAAAAACAGGACGGCGTTTTGCAACAGCACGTCGGAGGATAGGTTTGCACTCGCTAATCTTGACGGTGCGGGTTTCGACAGTATTATTACCCATGGTGGCTCCTACTAAGGGTTGGTTGATAAAAACTTATTATAGCAAAGAGTGGGGCATCTGTCAATACCCCACCCTGTTGTATTTAGGCAACAGCCTCGGTGCTTTGGGCAGGCTTAACTTGAGCGACAAATTCGCTAGCGTCAATTTGCTCTTTAGTCATAGCGTAGGGGAGTTCAACGAACTTGACGTCAGTGCAACCTGCACGAACAAGGGTACGAGTACGGCGCTTGTCATTAGTGTAGCGGAGAGCACCACGGCCCTTTTTGTCAACAGCATAGCCAACGAAAGTAAAAGTTTCGCCAGCGGCAACTTCTGCAATAGCGGCTTCGACTACAGCAGGTGCCACAGGTGCGACAACTACCATTTCCATAACGCCAGCGGCTTTAGCACGAGCACGGGCTTCGCGCTTACGGATTGCATCGGGGGTTTGAGAAAGAACTTTAGACATAAAAACTCCAATTTGTTTGTTGAGTTAAGTTGTATTGCAGAACCGTTCCGCAATATTTGTAGTATACTATAGACCCAGATCCTTGTCAAGCTCTTTTTGGTTCTTAGCGTGTCGTTTATATGCAACACGACTCTCCTCAACTTTGCCCTTAAAGGGAGAGTTGGGAGAATACAGCTCCACGCAACGGCGCTTAGGACGCTTTAGCTTAATTGTAAAGGAATTCTGCTTCATAGTGTATGTATTATATAAGCTTTTGAGCCTTGAGTCAACCGTTTTGAGCACTTTTTTGCCAAAATTTCACGAAAAAAGTGTTGTATTTTTGCAACAAAAAAGTAGTACTTTGGTTTGCTTAAAATTTAAGCACAATAAGTACTGAATGACACTAAATTTTGCACTCAAAAACACTTTAGCTGGTATAACTACCAGCCTGGCAATGGTACCTGAGGTAGTTGCCTTTGCACTCCTGGCCCACGTTAACCCGCTGGTCGGATTGTATGCTGCCTTTATACTTGGGTTAGTCACTGCATTGTTTGGTGGACGACCTGGATTGATATCAGGTGGCGCTGGTAGCCTTGCGGTTGTATCAGTTGCCTTGGTAGTTACGCATGGAGTTCAATATCTATTTGCTTGTATTATCCTTATGGGCTTGATTCAGGTTGTATTTGGCGCACTTAAACTTGGAAATTTAATTAAATTAGTCAGCCCTGCGGTAATGACTGGCTTTGTAAACGGACTGGCACCAGTCATCTTTACTGCTCAGTTTCATCAAGTTCCTAGTGCCGGTACCCCTTTATACATCATGGTTGGTTTAATACTGTTAACAATTCTTGCAGTAGTTACCGCGCCAAAGATTACCAAGCACGTTCCTGCAAGTTTGTTTGGTATAGGATTAACAACTATGATTGTGTTGTTGTTTGGACTAGATACACGTTTGGTAAAAGACGTTGCTGAAGTGTCAGGTGCTTTACCAACGTTTGCATGGCCCGATGTTCCGCTAACATTAGATACATTAAAAATCATTGCCCCTTATAGCTTTGTGTTGGCAGGCATAGGTTTAATAGAAACATTACTAACTGCGAACTTAGTTGATAAAACCATCGGTGGCACAAACCAGCCAAACAAAGAAAGCATAGCACAAGGAGCAGGTAATATCCTAACAGGATTATTTGGTGGCATGGGAGGCTGCGCTATGATTGGGCAAACTGTTATTAACTTAGAAGCAGGCGGCCATCACCGTTTAGCAGGAGTAGTAGAGGCTTTGTGCATTTTGGCTTATATTTTATTTGCTAGCGTTATTATTGAAAACATACCACTGGCCGCATTAGTGGGCGTGATGTGCGTTGTATGCTATCATACATTTGATTGGAAAAGTTTAAGATTGAACCAACCAGATTCAGCTGTAATGTTAATTGTTACAGCTAGTACATTTGCGTTCAATTTGGCATATGCTGTCTTTATTGGTATTGTTATTACTGCTTTAATGCACTATTGGAGAGAAGTAAACAACTAACCTCTTCCTTGCGCCCTGCGACTAAGGCCATTTAACCAAAGAATAATGTCGTCGTTTACTAGACGGATTTCCATTGCATCCTGCTCGCCAAAAATTCGGAAGTAACCGGCACCGTGATAGTAAGGCCAGTCTAGGTGTTGCTCAAGCCCTATTAAATGCCCTGGTTTTGGACTCCAGCCTGGGGGCATCTGATAGGACCAATAGCGAAAGTGTGGCTTCATTAACTCCCAGCCAAATGTAGTTAAACGTAAGCCTTTTTGTTTGCCGGGTTGATAGTTTTTAAACACCGTATAAGGTGTTATTTTGGTCGATTCCCAAATATGGGGAATGGGATACTGAGTTAGGTACTCAGTTATCTTTAAAGCTAGTTCCTGACTCATTAATTTTGCGACCTTGTTTGAGTTCAACTACACTAAAATCTGTAGTCTTGAACATTTTATTCAAACGGTCGGACAGGTTAAACGCATGTCCTGGGTTAGAGAAGCTAACCTTTTTATACTTAGGGCCTGGATATGAGACCAAACTATTCAGTGTACGTAAATTTATAGGCTTGTCTTTGTAAAAGACGGCATAGATTGCATCAGCCGCAAGAACTTCTTCGCTTTTATATGTGCGAGGGTTTGTATTAGAAAGTATAATAGTTGGCTTTGGTCTACTCATGCACTTATTTAGCAAAAGTGCGTATTTAATGAGTAGATTTAAACAGACATTCTTGAAGAAGATTGATTGCGTAACTTTGTTCCGTGTATAACAACACAACTAACTTCTGCGTTTTCTTTGCCTGTTACTACAAGTGTCCAATCTTTAGTAGCTCTATTTGCCCAAAAAGTCATGAAAAGTACTTCTTCAACTGAGCCTGTTGCTATTATTTCTTCGCCAGCTTGGGATAAAGTTTCAATTACTTCTTTAGTTGATCCGCATGTCCACTTGCTATCAACTGCAACAGCGGCCAAAACAGGTATGCATTTTGCCAGTAAAAATAGCAAAATGCATACGATTGCAAGTTTAGTTATAAGTGGCCGCCAGCCATTGAGTATGTTGTTGAGCATTATCTGAAGCCTTCTGTAATCCATACTTACCACAGAACTTCATAAAATGAGGGCCTACGCTAGGATTACGCTCCTTCTGCACAGCTTCAGCAATAGTTTGATCCAGAATAGCTTTGATGTGTTCGGGTTGTGCAGTTAGGTCAATAATAGCTTTGTTACGCTCATAGTCGTCCCGCACCAAATGCTCAACACCTTCATGGTCGGTCCAACGCTGAAGCATTAGATTGTTCCACATGAATCCTTTGTTGTCCCTATCGGCAAATGCTTCACGGAGACCAACTTTATTCTTTGTGCCTTTCTCACGTACTCCCGGATAAGCACTAAAGATGTTGTCAGATGTGTCGCCACGCATACACTTCTCAAAGAGTAACCATTGCGGGTCCGGTGCGGCTTTGACTTCGCCAGTTTTCTTATCTTTGACAGGCTTACCTTTGTCATCGTAGTAACCTTCGTGGGTTGTTAGTACGCCAGTAATACCATTGAAAAGCTGAACATTAGGTGCAACCAGTTGTTCAAAATCTGTGTCGCTTGATACAATCACATGATTATCACTTGGATGTAGCTGGATCCAACGTGCAATAAAATCATCTGCTTCGCATACAGGATTGCGAAGCACCGTTACGTTAGTCTTTGTGCTAATGTATTCATAAAACTTGTCAAAGCCTTCCCAGAAGAGTTTTTCTTCTTCGGCTTCTTTGGGAGAGTGCGCGGCCCTGGCTTCGGCCCGTTGTGCCTTATACGGAAGGTACACATCTTTGCGCCAGCTTCGGCCCTCAAAGCAGAATACAACATGCTTACCCTGTCGGGCACGCCATTCCCGTAGAATAGAAGCAAGGATAATGTGGTAGCTCATAGCTACACGCTCTTCAGGATCACCATTGCGGATCACATGTCGAGCACGGAAGAAAAGGTTAGCGGCGTCAACGATTAGATAGCTCATGTGTGTATTATAGCAAGAGCTATTCTAGATGTCAATCTTGATTTCGTGTTTTATTGTTAGTTGCGACGCGGCCCGCATCAGCAATGAATGAGCCTTCGGCCATACCGTCCATACCAACATTACGGCATAGTTCAGTGAACCACTGATCCACAACTTCCTCGGGTGTTGGTCCGCGATATCCGTTGGCAATTAGATGAGTAACAAATGCCGGATTCCATTCTAACTCAAAATAGCCTTGTTTTGGGTTATTAGGATCTAAGTGTGCTTTAATAACATTAACCCAGGGCTCTGGGTTGTTATGCATGTCCTTAGCAGTGACCGTTTTTTTCTTAAAAAATCGTTTAAACCAGTTTATCATTGTTATAGTTTTCCCGGTAATAACTTCAATATTGGGCCATACTTGCCAGCATCTTCTTGATGCCAAAAAAAGTGAACGTTGTCGTTATTTGCATAACATCTAATTTTATATATCTTGTCAATGATGTCATTTTTTTCCTTAATGTTAGTATTAGTTAAAACTACTCGTTTACCTGCAACTGCAATAAGATTTAAATTTAAAGTTTTTATAGCATCTAACAACAACAGCAATTGGCCAGGATGATCCGGTGATGCATCATCTAGCACTATCATGCCTTTTTCATTTAAATGTTCGTTGACTATCAGTTCAAGGATTTTTAAATTTTCTTCATACCTATCAGCAAACAGATCAAAGGATATCATGTCAAACTTGGTCCCCTGGAGGTCGCTAAGGCTTGTTGAAATACTGTTAATGTTTGGGGATGATGCACCAAACATTTTTGTAATTCCTTCTATAACTGTTTTTAATTTTTCACCGTCAATAGGAATTGGGAAATTTTTTAGAACTCCCTTAGAATTTGGATTTCGTAAATGTAAGCAATAATTATGCACCGTCTCGTGAATTACATGGTTGTCTTTATCATATGCTTCGTTAAACTCGGCAATACTTTTTAACAAAGAAAAATCATCTAATAGGTACCATTCTGTTTTGTTACTACAATCACTACCAGAAAGACTTAATAAGTCTTCAACCATTATTGGCAGTGCTCCGCAGTAGCAACCAAGATCTAGAAAGTTTTTAGGTTGAAATATATGGATTATGCTAGCAACAGCAACATTTTCTAAATACGTCGAGTTAACTGGTCCAGCTAACTGCATAGGAGGATCTTTGAAAATTTTAGGGTCGTATTTCTGATATCCTACAGTTCTTCTGTTAAGTTTAATTTTCATCGAAGACGCCTTGCACTCGTATTGCAATTTTTTCTAAAACTTTATCCCTCTCAACATCAGTGTATTCATACCAGCAACTACGTTCTTCTGTAGTTCTCATACAACCGATGCAAAAATCGTTGTCGTCTTGTACGCAAATGCCTTGGCACGGGTTTGTGGCATTTGCGTGTTCCATATCATTAACCTTGTCTGTCATAGTAATCGTGTTGGTTTTCGTCAATAGTTGTAGGTGTTACTTTTGGAAGTAGCAAAGCAGCCACTCTCCTACGAAGCGGCGAACTTTCTACTTTTTTCTTAATTGGCATCAATGGCTTTGGATCGTACCCTTGATATCTTAGTGCTTGAACTTGGTGACTTAGTCCGCAGTTATCACACACCTTCTCAACTGGAAGGTTGGTAAAGCTATCATTAATGCCGCAAAGATGTGACCAGGTGTTCATATTGCTATATATCAATTAAGTGGTTTAGATGCGTGTTTTGTTAGATTTGAAATCTCATTTTTAATTGCTTCTGCAAAGTTTAAGGCACTTTGCTTGTTTAAAAGCATATGATGCTCTTGCTTATGTACACCCTTGAACAAGATCTCGTAAACAGCTTTTAAACGTTGACCCCACCCCTGCCAAACAGGTGTCCAAGTAGTTACATAAAAACTTACCTCGATATCAGGAATGTCTTTATCGCGTTGAACTTCAATCCACATTTTAACAGCATGATCGTCTGAAGAGCAATCGCATTCCACATTGAATACTCGTGCGTCGCCAAAGTCCTTATCGATACTAATACCTTGAGCAGGTGTTTGTGCTTTCATTATTTCCCCCAACCATTGGACCAAATATCAACATGTAGACGCGGGCTATAGCGATAACCACGTGCCAATGCTTCATCAGCAATATGCCTGGTGTTAGAAAAGTAAGCCTTGTCTGTACCGCCAACTGGCATTACATAAACTTGGCCACCGAATCCAGCCGCACGATATTCGCTAACAGCCTGGTCTACTTCGTTAAAGTCTAAAATATTGTCAATTACAAACTTAAGGTAGGTATGTCCTAGAGTTTGATATTCTACAACAACATCTGGTTTAATCGCATCGCTCCACTTTTCGCCACTTGCACTGAGCTTTGGACTTACACTAAATGTTAGATAGTCTCGGTCTCTACCAAAACGAGTCCACTCTTCAAACAAGTATTGATGGAAACTATCATGCAATGTTTGAGTACCATTAGTTTCAAATGTTAAATTTTCAAGATCTAGCATCCTAGGATTACTCAACAATGCAGGGTATAGTTGTTGCCAGCCCAGCAAGGGTTCGCCTCCAGTAATAACAAGGTGAACATCATTGCCATTCTTTTGAAGCCATTTATTATTAGGAGTAAGAGCAAGCATAGCATCAATGCTTTGCTCAACTGAGTATGTAGGACTTAAATGTTTAAATGCCGGATGCCAGGACGCATAGCTATCGCATCCTGTTTGTGCTAACGGCAAATCGTTAAAAGTTTTATACAAATGAACTTCTTTGCCAATAGTATCTGGTTCTGTAGTTTTTTCGCCAGCAGGTAGGCCAAAACCTGGACATTTAAAGTTGCAGCCAAACGTCCTAAAAAACACACTTGGGACGCCGACAAAGCGGCCTTCGCCTTGTGCTGAGTAGAATATTTCGCTTACTTTAAATTCATTCATAGATGTTTGACCATTTCTTTAGTTTTTCGATTTTAGCACCCTTGGCAGCATCTAGTCCTGCTTCTGATACTATACCCATAGATTTTAACAGATCTACCATAGCAAGTAAATCGCCAATTTCACCTTCTAGGTGTTGTGCATTAGTTAGGGGTTTACCTGGCTTGGCGTTATCCAAACCAAACCGATGACACTTACTAACTGCTTGAATTACTTCAGCACATTCTTCGGAAAGAATGTTCATTACTTCATGTAGCTTGTTATCCATTTTATCCCAAATCTTGACCATAAAGGTCATCTAATTCTTTTTGTTTAGCGTTAGCAATCGCCGACTTTAGTGCTTCTTCGACGAGCTGATTAAAAGTAATATCGCGCTCATGAGCTAACTTCATATATTTGAACAACTCGTCATCACTAAAGTCTATTTGGACCTGAACACGAGTATCGTAAATTTGCCCATTCACGATTGCTTCAAGTTTTTCTAGAAAGTCTTCTTCTACGTCCAGATCAACATAATCAACATCGTCCCAGGCCTGATTACCAAGCTCGCCTCGGCTTTCAACTTCGCTGTCAAATGCTTGTTTATAATCAGGATTAATCATGCGATAGGCTCTATCGTTGGTGTAGTCGCATACTTCAACTTCGTATACGGTTTGATCGATTGTGCTAAAAATTACATTAGCACTCCATCCACCGGCCCCGTGTATGCCATTCCATGCACTCAACTGATGAACTTTGTCACCATAGCAATTCCAACCGTAATCACTGCCCTCGGTAATACGATAACCAACTGCTTCAAAAAAATCTTGCAGGCTAATCATTTTAGTCTCCTTAAATTTCAATAACAATATTAGGATTCCATCCAGTATCCTCGTAACCTGCATACCCCCTAGGATTGCAAACAATACGAGTCTCGCCAATGACATAATCAAACGGGTGATGAGTATGTCCGTGCGTCCACAATTTAATTTGTGGGCGGTCTAATATAAACTCACTAAGGTCGCTGTGATAGCATCCATTCATAAGTTTATCGTCTTTGTAGCTTTCGTGACAGCTTTGAAAGCTAGGACTATGGTGCCCAACAACTACAAACTTTTCATCGCCTCTTTCGGCAACAATGGTCCTGATATAATCAAGAGTTTGTTGATGACGCACCGTGGTGTCGTATGGCTTTAGAGTAGTATAACCTTCAAACTCTTTGCGAATAAGTCTAAAGTCATTCATCATGTCACGAGCAGAATGCAACGTCAGTGGATCACCTTTGTTCATGTTAGTCCATAAAGTGCCACCAATGAAGTTAACATCATCGATTTTCTTGTATCCTCGCTCAAGGAAATAGATGTTAGGAAACTTAGCGCACTCGCTGGCTAGTGTTTCTAAAGTTTGATTCCACTTGCCGTGATAGAATTCGTGATTGCCAGCAACATACACAACATGCGGAAACTGGAAACTGCAACGCTTCAAAAAATCACGGAAGCGAAGGGCACTAGCTTGTCTACGACCTAAGTCGGCAAGATTGACATTGCTGTACATGCCGTAATCCATTTCAGGATGGTCGTGCAGATCCTGGGCGACCATAATGTCCCCAGAAAGAATGAGGACCTCACAGCCCTCATCGTTTTTAATGTTTACATCAGAAAACTCTAGGTGTAAATCGCTAACCAGTTTGATCTTCATCTTTTATTTCCAACTTTGCTAATGGGTTAAGTCCGTTTACAGGAATACCATCTTCATCAACGATTGCAAACCCATGAAATATAAATCCGGCACCTTTGCAAAAGTCTTCAAATGCTTGTAGTACATCTTCTAGATTATCGTGCGAATGATCTAAAACAAGTTTTCTTGTACCATCATTGTAGCATATTAGCCATTGGGTGTCAAGCTCATCTACATCCTTTTCTTTTAAGGACCTTAGTGTACGGACCACCGCATCCCAGTCTTTATTGCTCATTGGACCTCATTACATTGTTTAAAACAGAAATTGAATAGATCATATCAATTGGTATGCCAGCTTTAACTAGGGCCGCTTCAAATGTTTTAACATCTTTGGGAAAGCACTTTCCGCCAAATCCTCGCTGGCCGTCAGGGCCAGGCACGGCCCAATGACTATGTCCTAGTCTGCCTTCTCTTTCTAGCAATTGGCTTACTACGTTGTAAGAAGCTCCTAGTGAGGTGCAAAGTTGTTCTAGCTGATTGGCAAAAATTACCTTCATTGCCAGGAATGTGTTTGTTGACAATTTTGCTATCATTGCCTCTAGTTGATCAGTAATAATTACTAGGCCCGGATAGCTTGAAAATAGTTCAGCAAACTCGTCAGCATTGCCACCTAATACAACTACAGGAGGATTAACAGCATCTTCCTTCCAAGAAGATTCTCTAATGTATTCAGGCCAAACGATTAAGTTATCGCCAAATACATCTAACAATTTTTTAACCGACTCTAAATTAGAAGTACTACGAAGTACAAATTTACCAGTGAACCCTTTTTCAATTGCTTCGTTAATTGCGGCATCAACGTTTGCAGTAGAGTTCTCGGGTATAACTAATCCATTGTCCAAGTCTGTTGGCACACAGATGCAAAGATAGTCGGCACTTTGCCAAACTTCCAATCCGAGTAGTTCTCCCTTTGGTGGATCGTTGAATTCAATCTTCAGCGAAGGATTAAAGTTCTTTAAAAAAAGTTCTGTTGATTGGCCAACAATCCCGTGGCCTTGAATTATAATAGAAGTCATGTTCGAATTACGTAGTCTGGATATTTTTCAATGCTACGATCAAGTAATGTTTCAAGCCTATTCACATCAACCCAGCCTTTAATTACAACAAGAATTTTTCTATATCGTGGATCAAAATCTGCACCGTGTAAAAAGTCTTCATTGTTCCATGCAAAAGCATTAGTATGCTGTGGCATTCTAACATAGTACCGATCGTTATCAGGAATGGGTCCTGAGTTTGGTTTATATTTTTGACTGGAGCATAACCAAAAGGTTTCAGTTGGGTTTTGGTCAAACTGCATTAATCGAATTTCTGTTGGAAAGTGCATCACTCCATCTAAACTATCGGGCATATTGCCGTCATAGTGTGCAGGGATAGTAGTATGTGAACTCCAAAATCTTACAGATCTAATTTTAGCAAAAGGCATTTCGCTGAAAATTCTGCGAAAATATTTTGGTTGTGATAATCTAAGGTCAGGTGAAACCTTTGTTTTCCACGCGGCCTCTTTTAATAAGACTTCATCTTCATACAATGCCAATCCGTCCCATTGGCTATGTTCTAGGGAAGGATTTTTAGTACCTTCGGCACCTCTATCAATATTTTGTCTTGCAACTCGTGCATTACTAGCTTCCCATGTTTGCCAAAATTTTTCTTGATCATCTAATTCGAATCTCAGCAAATCCAATGGCAACGCGGCAATGCCCTTGTACTTTTCATTTAGTCTAGGGCATTGTGTTTGATCTATTAGCTTTTCTAAGTCCATTATTATCGCTCCAGCAAATGCCCTTTATCTTTAACAGACTTAAACTCATCTGCATTTTCCAGCGGAGCCTTTTTCTTAGTAATAACAGGCCAGATTTTACTAAGCTCTGCGTTTAAAGCAATGTATGGATGCTGGCTTGCGCTTATATCCGAGTCAGCAACAATAGCATCTGCAGGACACTCGGGTACACATACTGCACAATCAATGCATTCGTCTGGGTCAATAACTAAAAAGTTAGGACCTTCTTTAAAACAATCAACAGGGCACACATCTACACAATCAGTGTATTTGCATTTAATACAGCCTTCAGTGACAACATAAGTCATTTATCGTTTCCAATTCCATTCAACTTCTTCTTTGTCTGGCTTTGTGCCAGTCAAACCTAACATGCCACGATATGTTTGCCACGCTTCTTGTACCATTGGATCTTCAAACCCACCTGATGGAACTAGATCACCCCAGACTGCAATTTCGCTTACTCGCGGTGGGTGAGCTCCAAACTTTCTAGGCTGATGGAACTTGCCTTCCCGCCAGAGTACAGCGGCTACTCCTTGGCATTCTGTTTCATCTAATCCATAGAGGTAGTCTTCTCTGTACATGTACTCTTGGACAACAAGCTTAAGGTGCTCATCATCATCGATTCGAGTTCCTGTTACAATAACAACAACGTCATCCAAACTTACAACACCCTTAACAATATCTCTAATACAACGACCAAGACTAAAACCAATTTTCATAATGTACTCCTAGACCACCAAGATTCCCAAGGAAAATCAATCCACACATCGTGCTCATGTTTGTTAATAGTTATGCCTACAAAGTCAGAAGATTCCGAACTTGAATCATTCTCTACCAAACTAGCCCAACGAACACTAGTATGCCAAAATTTGTTAACAAAGTCAACCTCTGAACCTGCTACACTACTGGCCCAGTCAGCTTTGAGCCACGCTTGTGTTGCACCAGAATCGTTAATATCGTCAACTAGTAATATCTTACGACCTGCAATAACATCTTCCGGTGCCCAAAGTAATGATTCGGTTGCTTCTGTGTCTCGTAATGATACCTTAACAGTTTCATGTGGAAGGTTTAGATAGTGACTAATCATTGTGCTAGCAGGCAAGCCGCCACGATCAACTCCCATTATTAAGTCTGGGAACCATCCTTCTGCTTGCATTTGGCGAAGTATTTCTTGTACATAAAATTGTACATCTTGCCAGTTTAGTGTTATGCGATCAGTCATTTTCAGTATCGGGCCCACTTAGTAATTTTTCCATTGCTTTATACTCGTCGTACAATTCTTTTAGCATAGGATACTTTTCGTGCATTTCAAAGTTAGGTGTTAATACAAGTAAACGCTTCTTTAAGGTTTCCATTATATCAGCAAGCTCGTCAATATCAATTTTATGTTTATTAGTTTGAATATAATTCTTGCCGCCCTCGTTTGCTATATTAATAGAAGGCTGACCTGATCCTATGGTCCAAGTAGAAGCATTCACGCCGTTGCTACCTAGGTATGCGCCACTACTGCCAACAGCACCTGTTATCGTTATATTTCCTAAGTCAATTGGATTAATAGGTCCTAAAGAAATAGTGTCGTAAGTTCCATTTAGGTCTATTGTTGCATAATCGACTTCTTGAGCAGTAAATCCTGTTTGAGTTGACATATTGGTTTCATCCCATTTAAACTCAACAGGATCTATAGCAGTTAGAACATCTTTAAGTTTGTTCTTGGAATCATTGTCCATGTATCACCGTGGGGCAAATTCTTGTTGCATCTTGATATTGTCAAAGAATTCTTTCTTTGTACCAGGATCGTCCTTAAACGAACCTTTAAGCACTGTAGTCTGTGTAAGACTAGAGTGTGCCATAATGCCACGATTTTCACAGCAACCGTGTGTAGCTTGGATATACACGCCTAAGTTTTCTGCTCCAGTTGCCTTTTGGATTTCCCTAGCAATGTCATTGCAAAGTTCCTCCTGGAGAGTACCTCGTCTTGCACACCACTGGGCGATGCGGGTATACTTGCTAAGGCCAATAAGTTTGCTAGAAGCAATAATACCAATATAAGCAACGCCACTAACGGGTTGGTGATGATGGCTACACATAGAGCGCAACTCACTACGTACAACAAGCATACCTTCATAACGGTCCGCTGAGTCATTTGGAAATGCTGTTGCGTCTGGTGGTGTTTCATATCTTCCTGCCATGATTTCATTAAAGTACATCTTGGCAAGTCGTCTTGCAGTACCTTTGCTGTTTGGGTCGTTATCACGATCAATGAGCAAGCGATCTAGCACTAATTCAAATGCTTCTGTTGCTTCGTCAATTAGGCGCTCTTTGTCGCCTTCTTTCAAGTATTCGCTAATGTTATCGCCTGCCCAGAAACGTTTGTTATCGCGTTTCATTTTAAAACGAAGATAGTTACCTAGATATTTTTCTTCTTTATAACCACCGTCGCCTGCCATTGCTTCCAGTGCTGTTCCGTTTTTATTTGTCAATTTTTAGTTCTCCGAGTTAATGACGTGGATGTCATATTTGTTTATTGTAACAAATTTTTAGTTATTAATCAAGACTTCACTTGGCCAACTTAGCAAATATAGCATCAGATCCTCTGGCCTACTAAAATGTACTATGATGGTAATATCAAACATTTTGTTTGCCGAGTATCCGGGAGATTCTACCTTTGATAATTTGCGCCAATTAAACGAATTACCTTTGTAATCCGTTGCGGTCCACCTCTGCTTGCAGTTATCAATCAACCACCGCCGAATGTCTTTAAGTGTAAACAACGTGGCGGGAGTTTTTGCTGAAAATGCTTTACCCTTGGTTCGCGTTAGCATAGAACTCACTTTTACGTAAGTCATCCCAACCACCAATTAAAACACCGTCAATAATAATCTGAGGCACTGTTCTGGCCGTTGGAACGGCTTCTAATAAATTTTCTCTGGTAAAACCGT
>JACCEB010169642.1_pt1 | contig 72671 bp, 67 predicted proteins | sample 7454761 | NCBI WGS metagenome assembly JACCEB01 (sample SAMN15323454, study PRJNA562643) | freshwater metagenome | isolation source: river surface water | place: USA:Blue River Watershed | collected 2017-08-18 | reverse complement strand
GTTGGTATCGCCGCTAAGGTAAATATTGGTGGAGTCAGTACTATATTAAATACAACCGACTCATCCGCAACTTCAAGCGGTGCATTAGTAGTTAGCGGTGGTGTTGGTATTGCCGCGAAGCTAAATGTAGGAGGAAATGCATCTATTGGTGGAACATCAACTTTAGTAGGTGTTACAACAATCACAAATACAACTGATTCATCTGCAACCTCAAGCGGTGCTTTAGTAGTTAGTGGAGGTGTAGGTATCGCCACTAAGCTAAATGTAGGAGGCGTCAGTACTATATTAAATACAACCGATTCCTCAGCAACCTCAAGCGGTGCTTTAGTAGTTAGCGGTGGTGTTGGTATTGCTGCAAAGCTAAATGTAGGAGGAAATGCATCTATTGGTGGAACATCCACTTTAGTAGGTGTTGCAACTGTATCAAATACAACCGATTCATCGGCAACTTCAAGCGGTGCTTTAGTAGTTAGCGGTGGTGTTGGTATTGCATCTAAGCTAAATGTTGGTGGAATCAGTACTGTATTAAATACAACCGATTCCTCCGCAACTTCAAGCGGTGCTTTAGTAGTTAGTGGTGGTGTAGGTATTGCCGCGAAGCTAAATGTAGGAGGTAATGCATCTATTGGTGGAACATCCACTTTAGTAGGTGTTGCAACTGTCTCAAATACAACCGATTCATCGGCAACTTCAAGTGGTGCTTTAGTAGTTAGCGGAGGCGTTGGTATTGCCGCGAAGCTAAATGTTGGAGGTGTAGCAACTGTATTAAATACAACTGATTCCTCTGCAACTTCAAGTGGTGCTTTAGTAGTTAGTGGTGGTGTAGGTATTGCCGCGAAGCTAAATGTTGGAGGTGTAGCAACTGTATTAAATACAACCGACTCATCCGCAACTTCAAGCGGTGCATTAGTAGTTAGTGGCGGTGTTGGTATTGCCGCGAAGCTAAATGTAGGAGGAAATGCATCTATTGGTGGAACATCAACTTTAGTAGGTGTTGCAACTGTATCAAATACAACCGATTCATCAGCAACTTCAAGCGGTGCTTTAGTAGTTAGCGGTGGTGTTGGTATTGCATCTAAGCTAAATGTTGGTGGAATAAGTACTATATTAAATACAACCGATTCCTCAGCAACCTCAAGTGGTGCTTTAGTAGTTAGTGGTGGTGTAGGTATTGCCGCGAAGCTAAATGTAGGAGGTAATACATCTATTGGTGGAACATCAACTTTAGTAGGTGTTGCAACTGTATCAAATACAACCGATTCATCAGCAACTTCAAACGGTGCTTTAGTAGTTAGTGGAGGTGTAGGTATTGCATCTAAGCTAAATGTTGGTGGAATCAGTACTATATTAAATACAACCGATTCCTCGGCAACCTCAAGCGGTGCTTTAGTAGTAAGTGGTGGTGTAGGTATTGCCGCGAAGCTAAATGTAGGAGGTAATACATCTATCGGTGGAACATCTACTTTAGTAGGTGTTGCAACTATCACAAATACAACCGATTCCTCTGCAACTTCAAGTGGTGCCTTAGTAGTTAGTGGTGGTGTTGGTATTGCAGCGAAACTAAATGTTGGTGGCAATACATCTATTGGTGGAACATCAACTTTAGTAGGTGTTGCAACTGTATCAAATACAACAGAATCATCTGCAACTTCAAGTGGTGCTTTGGTAGTAAGTGGTGGTGTTGGTATTGCTGGCAAATTAAATGTTGGTGGTAATGTAGCTATTACTGGTAATACTACACATACTGGAACATCAACTTTAGTAGGTGTAACAACAGTATCAAATACAACTGATTCCACTTCTAGTACTACTGGTGCACTGGTAGTATCTGGTGGTGTTGGTATTGCAAAGGATGTATATATTGCAGGAACTGTTTATGGTACTTTTACAACATCTTCTGATCAAAGATTAAAGGAGAATGTTGAAGATATCGATAATGCATTAGAAAAGGTATTGAACTTAAACGGTGTATATTTCCATTGGATTGATAAAGAAAAATATGGTCCTGAAAGAAATATCGGTTTCATTGCCCAAAATGTTGAGTCGGTTGTTCCAGAATTAGTAAAACAGAACGGAGATGGATTTTACGCAGTAAATTATTCACAAATCACTGGTTTACTTGTTGAAGCAATCAAGGAGCAGAGTGTTTTAATCTCTCTTTTACAAAGTAGATTAACCGCTTTAGAAGATAATGTTTCAGATATTGCATCAGAAGTCGCTTCAGAAAAATCTGATTAAAATATATAATGAAAATATTATTTCTAATAATCTTGCTATCAATCATATATTTAATTATAAATCATTACCAACTTAAGGAACGTTTCACAACATATACACCCTATTTTATCGATTATTATAACCAATATGGTGCAAGAAATTTTGTCTACTATGATGGCTATATGGTACCAGTATAAAGAATAAAATCAAATCAAATCATAAGTTATTTTTAGATTATAAATCTATAATCTAAAAATATGTATTTCTCTAAATTTGTATTACTCCTTTATCTTTCATTCACACAATCATTTTCACCAATTTACAATCCAAAAACTCCAAAACAGCAAAAATATATTAATTTCATTGAAAATGAAAAATTCCCAATTGTTATTGGAGAAGGCCCTGCAGGAACAGGGAAAACACTTTTGGCCTGTCAAACGGGTATTAAATTTCTACAAGAGAAGCGTTGCAAAAAGATTGTTTTAACACGCCCGGTTGTTACAACAGATGAGGCGATCGGATTTCTACCAGGAGATTTATTTGATAAAATGAAGCCCTGTATATTACCATTAATGGACGTATTTGATTTATATTATACAAAAGAGAAGATAACATATATGATGAATAATAATATTATAGAAATAGTTCCACTCGCATATATGAGAGGAAGAACATTTAATGATTGTTATATTATAGCCGATGAAATGCAAAATTCCACTCCGAATCAGATGAAAATGTTGTTAACACGTATTGGACACAATTCAAAAATGATTATAACAGGCGATTTAGAACAGAATGACTTAGATAAGAGAAATAATGGTTTAGCACAACTTCTCTATTTATTGGAAGCAAAATACTCTGAAAAGTATGAACTGTATAATGAGGGGTTTGGCTTAGTACGATTTGACCAGGATTCTATATGTAGAAATAAGTTTATCTCTGTTATTCTTGACTTATACAAATAGATTCCTGATAAAGCTTTATGGCATCATTTTTTGAGATAAAATTATATACTTTTGACCATTTATTTGGTGTTTTTGATTTATAATTTGAAAAGAACCAATGTATATCATCTAAAACGTTTTTTGGCAAAGAGTTCATATCATTTATAAGTTCATATTCATTGCACGGAACAACTAATATTTTTTCATCCATCCCCTTTTCGTCTTCCATGACTAGGCCTCCAATAATATGACATTCAATAAGAATATCATTCTTATACTTCTCATTTGTTATTAGTAAAATATCTAATTCATCATTATCTTTTCCCAAAGTATTTGGTATATATCCATATGAATAAGGATAAAAATATGGATATGGTATAACTCTATCTACCATCAGCTTGTTAAATTTTTTATCATACTCATATTTTATATTGCTATGTTTCTCTATTTCCAAATATGCAATAATTTTACTCATTTTTTGATTATAACTAATGAGATATAAAAAATATACGAAAAAAACTAATTATTATATAATATTTTATATAATATTTTATATAATATTTTATATAATATTTTATATAATATTTTATATAATATTTTATCTAATTATAGATTATGAGTTATAAACAAAAGATATATTTTGTTTGTTCAGGAACTGATTGTAATGATATTATCAATTCATTAAAGCCTAATCCATATAAAATAAAAGAGGAGGAGTTTTGTACTATATCAGAAATAGGTATCAGAGAGATGGCATTATGTCAAAGAAACAGTGAGATAAAAGAGAATATATTAAATAAAGAGAGAGTATTTCCAAAAATTTATACAGGTTTAGAAAAATCAAATATAGATTCTAGTTTAGTTTTATTTTCATCATTAAACGATTATATAGAAGTAAATCCAATTTCCATTTTATCAAAAAAATCAAAAGTAAATAAAAATAATTATAAAAAGTTTAAAGAGGAGTTTCCTGAATCTAAATTTAGAAATAAATATTGGAATAAAAGATTAGATTTAGATAATTTTAATAAAAAGATACCAATTATAAATTGGACATATACAGATAAGACCCAAAAATTTGATAAATATAATTTCAATTCCTTTAAAATTTTCTTATATCAGGTTTGTGCAAATAATATTAAAAATAAAATGACAATGCTAAATACTCATAATAAATACGAATTACAATCGATTGTTTTTATATTAGATGGTCATATTATAAGTGATATATTAAAATATATGAAATATAAAATAGATTATACAATAGAGAATTCATCTGTATGGCAGATTGATATGACGATTGTAGATAATAGTCTTAGTGGGAGAGGATATTTATATACTCAAAAAGATTATAAAAAGATTTATCCGACTAAATTTAATCATTCTCCATTGAAATATGAATCTTCTAAATTTACATATAGATTTAATAATAAAGATATGATGCTATTTGATAGTTTGTCTAAAAAAATACCATTAGAATATTTAAAAATGTTAAAATTTACAATGTGTAGAGAGTCTTCAAAAATTAAAAAAACGGTATATGGAAACAATACTAATAAAAAAGAAGATAAAAATAATAACAATAATAACAATAACAATAACAACAATAACAATAACAACAATAATAATACTACTAACAATAACAAAAGTATTGGAAATATATTAAAAATATAATAAAAAAATGATTTAATATTTTTATTGATATATTTTTATTATAATTTAAGTCAAAAATAGAATTATGTTATTTTTAGATTTATCAAAGAAATGTATTAAAATTATTGAAAATAATGAGCCAGATGTGGCTATTGAGAAAATGTCAAAAATAAAGCGACCAGATAATAATAAAAAGTTAGGTTATAGTAATGCATTAGCAATATATAAATTATATAAGGATAAATCTATTGAATATGATGAAGAAATATATAAATTTAATATATCTTCTTATCAAAATAAAATAAAGAAGAATATTAAAAAAGCGGAAAAATATGCAAAATCAAAATCTGACAAATAGTTTATTTCTCAGTTTTACTTAAAAATCTGACAAATAGTTTATTTCTCAGATTTGCTTAAAAATAAAAAATTGAATTATTTTTTCATTATAAATTATAATAACTAATATCATATATATTTTTTTAAAAATGGCATCTGAAATATCAGCATACGAAGAGATCATAAACAATATTAAGAAAGATGATTCTATTCTTAATATATCTAGTGAGTTAAAACTCAAAAGTAAAAATTCAATAAAATCATCTAATGAAAAGTTATTATGCAATGCAGCTGTTAAGTACCCTACTATGAAAGCGGCTTACAATGACATTAAATTAGGTAAAAAAGTGATTTTATTGAAAACCAAACAGAAGAGTGGGAATTTTAAATATGTATCTTATGGACAGTGTAATAAAACAGTTCAGGATTCATGTGAGAATTGCCATATTCACAAGCAAATGTTAAAAAATAATGTCGATGAATTTAAAAAATTTGAAAAGGACATTATACCAAATGGTGAGATTGCATCTATGAATCATCCATATTTTGATAATATGGGGAAACGCGGTGCAAATAAAAAAAAGACCGATAATATGTACTCTTTTACAAATGAGGAGGCGCCAATTTTTGATGTTTTATCTAATAAAAATCCAAAATTAGCAACTCATTTAATCAATTTTGCAATCGAATTATTAAAAAATAAAGATTTTCTATCTCCTAAAAGCGAAGAATCTATTTGCGAAGATGAGGAAGAAGATAAAGAATCGATTGACGAAGAGGATGCAGAAGAGAACGAATCCCTTTCTGAAAACGAGGATGAAGAGGTAAATTGTATAACAATTTATACAATGAAAAATAAACCACTTTATTTAAACGAAGATACAATGGATGTTTTTGAACCCGAAGAGGATGATAATTCTGAAGGTACAGCAATCGGGATTTTAACAAAAATCTCAAAAAAATATAGTACGATTGAATACGACCACGATTTTTATACGGTTCTTCAAAAATTTAATTACGGAGATAATGAAAATGGATATAGATGTTCTATTACCAATAAAGCATTTGATGCCAATAAAAAATTTATAGGAGAAACGAAAAAAATTGGAGGGGGTATTTATGAACTCGTAAAAAAATAAATATATAAATGTATATTAATTATAATGTATGACCTTCAGGACATATACAATGTTCATTCTGAATATTTAGAAGGTACTAAACATTTAGAATTATTTGATGAATTAAATGAAAATGATAAAATATATTATGTTAGTAAAAACAAAGGTACGTTAAAAATTGGTTATTTTTATAAAAATATTGAAAATTCAATTTTAATTATTAAAAACCCGCACACAAATAGAAATAGGTCTATATATGCAATAAATTTTTATATATTTTATAAAAATGGCGAGAAGGGAGAAAAACAAGATAAAATTAGAGATTTATTATTAAAATTATCAAATAATAATTTTAACTTTGAGTCAATGATAAAAAAAAATGATAAAAATGATAAAATATATAAGTTGAATTTTTTAAATAAAGAGAAGTATGTAAATAAATTTATAGATATTAATAAATATATGGATGAACTAAATGAAAAAGAATAAATATCTAATAAACATCTAAAAAAAATTATATGTTAATAATATGAATATGAATAATATTAAAAGTTATTATGATATAAAAAAAAAATTTATAAAAAAAACATTTTTAGATTATGAAAATGATGATTTTATAGAAGATAATATAGAATATAAATATTTTAATTTTAAAAAAAATGATAAGTCAAAGAAGATAGAAAAATTATTTTCACTTATAAATGATAATAAAAATAATATTAATAAAATAACAGAAGAATTTGTTAAAATATGCTCAATAGTTTATTATGATAAAGTCTTTTTGAAAAAAATATTTCACGACAATATTTATTTATCAGATGATTATAATAAAAGCAAATATTTTATCATGTTTAATAATAAAAAAACAAAATTAATTGTAGTATTTAGAGGAACAAACTATTTTGAAAATATTATAAAAAATTTAAAATTTTATAGAACAAAATTTGAATTCATAGATGAAAAGGAGATAAATAATTTTATAAAATGGAGAGATGATATTATTGAAAATGAACCAATCTTTGATTCAAGAAAAGTTCCATTATACGATGATAAAGATATAGAATTACATGCAGGTTTTTATGAAGAATCTGTATCTATTTTTAAAGAACTATTTCCAATTATTATTAAAATATTAGGTAATTCAATATTATCAGACACTGCCGAACAGTTAGAAATTATTTTTACAGGACATTCGTTAGGTGGAAGTTTAGCATCTATTATTGTACTGTTATTTAAAAAATTCATAAAAGACCATATGAAATTATTAAACAAAAAATTTAAAAATATAAAGACCCATTGTGTTGTTATAAATACACCGGCACTTGGTAATAAAAATTTTAATTTATTAAAATTTTATTATGATGTTAATAATTATTATTATATTCACAATATAGGGGATAATTTAATTACATGGGGATATAAATTTACACTATTAAGTACTAAAAAAATGAGACATACCGACTATATGTTTAAAGATGAAAAGAAGAAAGACAAAGTAAAAATATGTAAAACGAATTATTATAATATTGATTATACAACATATTTGAAAAAAAAATATCTTTTTTTAAAACGGAAATATAATTCATTAAAAATAAATGATATACTCTTTTATCACAACTGTTTCCAATTACCAAATAAAAAAAAAATAATGGTTTTATAATATAATTTATTTACACCAAACGTTTATTTAAAAATAAAAATATATAATTATTCATAAAATGAATAATTATAAAACAATATGTCTAAATATGATTGTAAAAGACGAATCTCATGTTATTATTGATACTTTAACAAAATTATGCAAAAAAATAAATTTTGATTATTGGGTAATTAGTGATACCGGTTCAACGGATAATACAAAAGAATTAATTAAAAACTTTTTCAATGAAAAAAAAATAAAAGGTGAATTATTTGATGATAAGTGGGAAAATTTCGGTCATAATAGAAGTCTTGCATTAAAGCATGCTTATAAAAAAACAGATTATGTTTTAATTTTTGACGCAGATGATGAAATTGTTGGGGATTTTAAATTACCCGAAATAATGGATTTAGGAGGGTATCATTTGATTATGGGAAATGAAAATGGATTTGTTTATGCTAGATTAGCATTAGTAAGTAATCAAATTCGATGGGAATACAAAGGTGTTCTTCACGAATTCATTCAATGTATGGAAAATCCAGGCAACGTTGGTAATATAGAGGGTAATTATTATATAAATTCTGGAAAGTGTGGTAGTCGTAGTAAAAATCCAAATAAATACGCAGATGATGCTATGACTCTAGAAAAGGCTTATTATAAAGCAGTTGAAGAGAAAGATGACCTTTATAAAAGATATGCATTTTATTGTGCAAATAGTTATTTCGATTCAAATAATATTGAAAAAGCGATTGAATGGTATAAAAAAACATTGGACCTACCAACTTGGGAACAGGAGAAATATATATCCTGTTTAAAATTACACGATTTATATAATCGTATAAATGAGGCAGAGAAGGGGATATACTATTTAGTAGAGACAATTCGATATGATTCCAACAGAATAGAGGGAATATATAGACTTATTCAACATTATACAGCTAAAGATATGGAGAATCTTGCATTTCAATATTATAATGTTGTTAGCGATTATTATGAGAATAAATATATAAATGATAATTTATCATTAAAATTGTTTGCAAATCAAAATGAATACGATTTCTTTTTACCATATTATATGACAATTATTTGTGGAAAATTAAATAAACATAACACTGGTATTAAAATGTATGAAATGATTTTTACTAAAAAATTTATGAATGTTCAATCATGGTGGTTTGAGAATATGTATTTTAATATGCAATTTTATCTAGAATATATTGATAATTATTCTGATAAAATTAAATTTTTAAATATTGCATTAGAACATTTTTATTTGTTAAAAAAGAGGAAGATAGAATTTAAGCCAGTAGTTACAGATATAATGAAAGATTTAATTAATTTATGTAAACCAAATATAACAAAATATATAGAATATAAGTATGATATTGAAAATATAAATAAAAACAATCCAACATATTTTTTTTCAATAACCACATGTAAAAGATATGATTTATTTGAAAAAACAATAAATTCAATATTAAATACATGGAAAGATTTAAAAAGAATCAATTATTTTTTTTGTGTAGATGATAATTCAAGTGATGAAGATAGACTCACAATGAAAGAAAAATATCCTTTCTTCGATTTTTATATGAAGACTGATGCAGAGAAGGGGCACAGAAAGAGTATGAATATTATTTGGGATAAATTAAATGAACTAAAGCCAAAATATTGGATTCATCTTGAGGATGATTGGTTATTTTTTAAAGAGGATGCTTATATTACAAGGGGTACATTATTTTTGGATAAATATAAAGATAAAAATATTCATCAAGTATTATTTAACAGAAATTATGCAGAAACATTTGATGACTGGAGAATAAACGGAGGAGTACTCCTTGAGGATGATTTAATAGAGCACGAAAAATCGGATAAGGTAGTTGGTCCAAATTGTGCATATTGGCCCCATTATAGTTTTAGACCATCAATTGTTAGAGTAGAAACTATATTAGGTTTGGGAAATTTTGATACTCCAAATAATTTTTTTGAAAGAGATTATGCAGATAAATATTATGAGACTGGATATAAGTCTGCATTTTTTAATTCTATAAATTGTATTCATACAGGAAAGCTGACAAGTGATAAGTCAGGAATTAATTCATATACACTAAATGGTTTATCACAATTTAATACAATAAATAATGATTCAGCAAACTATAAAACATTCATTGTAAATTTAGAGAGACGCCCTGATAGAAAGGAGAATATGATAGAATTATTTAAAAAGAATAATATTGACAATTATACTTTTTATAAAGCTATTGATGGCCGTGATTTATTTTTAACAAATGAAATTTATACACTTTTTAAAGGGAATGACTTTAGAAATCGAAAAAATATTATTGGATGTGCTTTAAGCCATTATTATTTATGGCAAGAATTAGATAAAGATAACTCTGACATTAATTATTATATAATTTTTGAGGATGATATATTAACCGTTGAAAATTTTAAAGATAAATTAAATATTTCAAAAAAATATATTGAAGATAATTTAAATACAGTTGACATATTATTTTTGGGTTATCACGTGCCTAAAGGTAAAGAGAATTTAAAATTAAATAATGATAAAAATATATTATCATTCGACGTACTAAGTAAAAGATTATATGTAGGTGGAACATTTGGGTACATTATTACAAGAAATGGTGCTAAAAAAATATTAGATTATATTAAAAAAAATGGAATAAAACACGGTATAGATTATGTAATGAAAATAACAGAAAATATTAATAATTATCAAGTAAAGTCTCATCTTGTTTTATCTGATTGGGTATCAAGTGAAACAGATACAATAGATTCAGATATACAAAATGATGGTGCATGTTTTGATTTTAATAATTATAAACCACGTGAAAAAAATGAATTTATTTTTTTTGAAGGATTAGATTCATGTGGCAATGATATATATTTTATTCAAAATAAATCAAAATCCGAATTAATTGATATCTCAAATACGATTTCAAACTGTAATGGTGTAAATACACTCGGATTTTTTAAATCAAAAATTACTTTTCCATTAAAAAAATCAAAATATTTCAAAAAAGGTGATGGATTATACGTTAATAAATATATTTTAGAAAACGGTCCAAAAATGATTAAAATTGCTTTTTGCGATTGGTGGATAGATGAATATGGTGGAGGGGAATTTGACGAATATAATAATTATTTTACAAATTTATTAAAAGAACATTATAAAAATTATGTTATTCAACCCGTAGACCATAATAAAAATCCAGATATACTGTTTTATAGTATTTTTGGAAATACTCATTTAAATTATATTAATGATAAAAATATTCGAAAAATATTTTATACAGGAGAATCTTTTCCAATAAGCCCGTATGCAGACTACAATTTAACATTTGATTATGATTCAGATATAAATAAACGTTTACCAATATGGTTATTATATTATAAGGATATAAATACTCAGAGATTTCCTCCATCTAAGACAAAAGAGAAATTTTGTTCATTTGTTGCCGGAAATGCGGGAAATGCAAATAACAGAGAATTGATTGTCAAAAAACTATCAGAATATAAAAAGGTTGATTGTGGAGGAACTTATTTAAATAATATGGATAGAATCATTCCACGTGGAGAAAATGCATCTGGTAAAATTGAATTTCAAAGCCATTATAAATTTGCTATTACCTTTGAAAATAAGGATTACAAAGGTTATGTAACAGAAAAGATATTAGATGCTTATAAATCAAATTGTATTCCAATTTATTGGGGAAGTCAAGATGTATTAAAAGATTTTAATCCATCAACTTTTATAAATGCGAATGATTTTAATAGCTTTGATGATTTAGTAAGTCACATTATAAAGGTTGACAATGACCAGAATTTATATGAAAGTTATTTTAAAGAATCAATATTATCTGATTATTGGCAAAATATATTAAATGATTCTGATAAAACATTTTTTGTAGATTTAGCAGAAAATATTATTGGTAAAAAAGAAAATGAAGAATGAAAAGATAGTATTTCGCAAATAATTTTTATATATATCTTAATAAGTTTATAATAATATTTTTTTTTTTTTATTATAAATATAAATGAATTGTATATTTATTACAGTATTTAATCAAGAAAAATATGTTAATATGGCTTATCTTTTATTAGAAAGTGTATTTATTTATGGAAATTTAGACAATAAAACAAGTATATTAATTTATACATCAACACCATTTATGAATATTATAAAAAAAAGTCATTTATTTAATGATGAAAAAATTAAATTTGAAATAAATGATACATATTACAGTGTAGATAGTGCATGTAAAGCACGATTAGATTTATTTAATTTATCATCAATATCAAATTATAATAAAATACTTTATTTAGATACAGATATTTTAATAAAAAATGATATTAATAAAGTATTTGATATATGTAAAGAAGATATTTTATATGTAGTAGGAGAAGGAGGAATTGATTTAGAAAATGATTATCATGGACAAACATTATTCGGGGATGAAATTAATAATTATACTGATAAATCTGCTTTTTCATCTGGAATATTATTATTTAATAATTGTGAAAAAATAAAAGATTTATTTAATAAAATAAATGCTGATATAATTAATCGTCCTTACAATTTTTCATGTTATGACCAACCATATATAGTGTACAATGCTTTCAAATATAATTTATTTAATAATAAATTACTAAATTCATTTGCTGCGAATAATGATATTGATATTCATAACGATAGAGTTATTCATCATTTTTGTGGAGTGCCTGGTGTGTATGCGCATAAAATACACAATATGAATATTTTTTTAAATTATATTAAAGATTTTACTATTACAAATAATATTAATAATGCAAAACAGTATATTAATGATTATTTATTACCAATTATTAATAACTGTGGTGAATTATTAGAAGGAAATATTTTTATGCTTCATCATTCAACAAATTATACAGATGTATATATAAATAAATGCAGAAATTTAAGTAATTTATTATTAAACAAAAATATAAAAAATGTAATGGAAATTGGATTTAATTCTGGATTTTCTACATTATTAATGCTTTTAACAAATCCTAATATTAATATAACTTGTTTTGATTTAGGAGAACATAAATATACACAACCCTGTTATGAAAAATTAAAAGAAACATTTGGAGATAGAATAAATTTAATAATTGGTGATAGTAGAGAAACATTACAAAATATTAATAATGTTTATGATTTAATACATATCGATGGTGGGCATTTCTCAGAAGTTGCTGAAAGTGATATTATAAATTCATATAGATTATCTAAACAAGGAACAATATTAATTATGGATGATTATGATTTTGGTAATTTACATTATTTATGGGATATCTATATTGTTAAATATAATTTAAAATCATTAGATATAAATATATATAATTCTCCACATCACGATATTAAATATGTATGTATGTAAAATATATATTATATAAAATCTAATTGAAAAAATCAATTCCAACAAGAGAACCATTTGATATATAATCAATAGTAGCACCTCCGCCGCTTGATATGTAATGAAAATTATGTTTAAATTTATTTACAAAGCAGGCTGTATCACCACCGCCAACAATTACCTTTTTACCACTTTTTATTAATATATTTATCAAATTTATACTACCGGCGTCATATAATTTATTCTCAACAACACCTAATACCCCCTGTAAAAAAATAATATCATTCTCCATGATTAATTTTTCTAATTCAGACATACTATTCATTCCGATATCATAAAAATAGTGGTCCTCTGGTAGTTCACTCGTTGTGCAATAAATTGGCATTACATCGATACTGGTAGTACTTAATCCATCTTTCATTAAATGAATTTTTGCCCGATTACTTTTAATTTTTTCAAGATAATCTGTCATATTATCTTTAATAATACTATTTATATTTCCACCTCCAATGTATATATCATTCATCTTCTTTGATAATGAAATAATTAATGGGAGCTTATCTTCCATTTTACCCCCTCCAATAATAGCGAGTATTTTTTCATTATTTGGATTTTTCATAATAACATCTAATGCATCTATCTCTTGTTGAATTAGATACCCAAAAGATTTATCAACCAAATCAATTCCACATATACTTAGATGGTCTCTATGGCAACATCCGAATGCATCATTAATATAAAAATCACCTAATTGTTGTATAATTATTTTTTGCAAATTGTTGTCGGGATATTTTTTATAATTTATCTCTTCATCGTGGAAACGGATATTTTCCAATAAATATAGTTTCTGTTTATTTTCATTCTTCTTTAATTCGTCCAATGTTTTTAATGATAAACCATTTTCAAGAAGATAGATGCTATCATTAAAATATTTTTGTATTTGTTCCATATAATGTTTCCAGCTATATTTTAAATCTTTACCCTCTGGACGACCAAAATGGGATATAATAATGACTCTTTTAGGATTATCTATTAATACTCTTTCGATTGTTTTAAGGGATGATACAATTCGGAAATCATCCTTTATTTTAAAATCTTTTGTTGGAATATTCCAATCAACACGGATAATAACCTTTTTATTATGATAATTATAATTATCAATAAAATGTTTATGAGTACCACTTTGCTCTACAAATACCTCTGTATTATGCTTTACCATACTATCGAGTAATTGAATAACTTGTGCGGAATATGACCATTCATTATCATACCAAATCATTAATTTAAATCTATTTCCACCTAAGTGCATGGATGCTTTCACATCAACAATAGATGGACAGGTAGTTGTTAAAAAATCCGAACTTACTAAATTTTCATTCATAACTTGGATGAATTTATCTTTTTTCATTTCGGAAATTAAGTCAGTAAACGACACATCTTTATTTAATTCAACATTGAGGTCAACGATTGAGACATTGCTAACAGGAACTCTTAAAGATGTTCCGTATATTTTATCTGTAAGAGAGGGTATTAATTCGAAGATAGAGCTAGACGCTCCTGTTGTGTGAGGAATAATATTATTTAAGATGGAACGATGTGTACGATTATTAGAATTAATTGTATCAACAGTTGTTTGAGAAGCTGTTGCAGAATGAATTGTTGTGAAATTTCCATTTGCAATTTCATAATGATCATCTAAAAATTTTAGCACAGGTGTAATACAATTTGTTGTGCAAGATGCGTTAGAAACAATATTTTCACCATTATATTTGGTATGATTAACACTGTAAACAAATAGGGGAGTATTATCTTTTGGAGGAGCACACATAATAACGTATTTTACATTATGGTCTTTCGCTTTCTCTTTTGTTAAATAAGAGCCGGTTGCATCTATTACATAATCAATGCCAAAATCATTCCACGTTAACTTTTTTGCATCTCTATTATTAAATACATGAATAAGATTATTATTTAATGAGAATGAATTATCATTGATGATTTTAATTTTCCAACCTATATCATATTTATGAACAGAATCATTTTTCAAATAAGATTCTATCATTTTAATGTCGAAATTAGGTGCATTAATTGCTTTAACAATATACTTTTTATTTGTTATTAATTGGATAAAGATTGATTTTCCAATTCTGCCAAAACCGTTTATACCAATTGGTACCATTTTATATAAACATATAAATAAAATATTTTTATTATTTTTACTCAAAATAATAAAATGGATATTATTATAAGATGAGTGGAACTAAAAGAAGAAGAAATAATAATAATAATAATAATAATAATAATAATAATAATAATAATAATAATAATTATAATATTTCTTTTGGAATAGAAGTATCTCCTATAAAAAAATCATCTAAAAATATAAATAATCATTTTTTACGATTATCTCCAAGTTTTGTTTCAACGCCACCAAAAAAACAGAAAATAAATACTAATTTTCTCAAAAACATAAAAATAAAAAAAGATTTTTCTGATTATTTAAAAAAGAAAATAAGTTTTTTAGATGATACTCTATTAGAACTTATTATTCAATATTCATTTACTTCAAATTTCCTTCCTATAAATGAGTATTTAGATTCAATACCAACAAATAACACTAGCATTAATATTCCACTAAACAAGAATATTATTTATATAAATAATAACGTAGGAAAAATACACAGAGATATGGCAAAAGGATTAATTGAATCGATTATACAAGCAACATTAAATTATTATGAGAGAAATAATTTAACCAAAACAATACCAGAATTGATTAAAGTTATAAAAAAAGATGAAACTCTTATACAAATAATGGAGAGAATAAATGGTCAAACGCTACAAGACTATATATTAGAGAATCCTTCTAATAGCAATAAATTATTAAATATTTTAAAAAGAGTTGCTGAAAAGCTTTTTGTCCTACAAAAAAATTATGGATTTATTCATGGTGATTTTCATTCTAAGAATATAATGATATCTAATAATCAGATTTATTTTATAGATTTTGGTAGAAGTTCAATAATTCTACCAACTGATAATGGATTTATTATATTAGCCGGATATATAGATGATATTTTAACAAGAGAAAGAATAAAAGAGAATATATTGGAATACCCTCATCTAAAAGCGATTGATTTATTTCATCTATTTAATGATATATCACAGTATGATATCTCGAATATACGTAATTTTATGAATAAAATAAAAACGATGTATATGAATCGTAATGTTAGAGATATGGAAAATAAAAATAAAAGTTTGGGAAAAAAAGAAGGACCTATATTTAACCAAGTCAGTCAAATTACACGTACAAATTTATTTTTGTATCTAAATTACCCTCCATATTATCTTAAATATGATTTTTTATATCCAGAAAACTTTGCAAAATTCACCCTCCCCAATAAAAAAAATGAAAAATGATTTTTTATGGTATTATTTTTGCATAAAAATACTAATTATATCGCTATAATGGATTTAGAATTACTCACATCTATATGCAACGGTGATATTGAATGTTTAATAGAGAATGAAGATATAATAATAATGCATAATATTCTTAAAAAATCGAGTATTGACGTTAACGCCAAAATAGACAAATATAATAACACATTACTACATTATTGTATAATTGGTAATAAATTAAATATAGCATCTTTTCTTATTAAAAAATACAATGCAGACATAACTATCAAAAATAATTTAGGAATGACACCAAAAGATATTTATACAAAATTAGCCGAATTTACAGAAATAAATAAAATTGATACATAAAAATTTTATTATTCTTTATTATAATTTATAATCAGTTCATAGTGCTTTATTTTATTTTTAGTTATATTTTAAGGAATTAAAAGCATGCTTCTGCATGGGTTCTTTTTTTAAAATATTATTTTTGTAGGTGTAAAAACTTACAAAGATGTTTATATAGCCGTGTTTATACTGTGTATAAAGGCGGAAAAGGGATAGATTGATTTCTACCCCGAGTATAAATAATTAAAAATAGGGTTGAACACGGTATGGTAATGATAATTTATATATTAATTTATATAAATTATCATTATTATATTAAAGTAATTATAATTTTTATCTATTATAGATATTATGTCAGATAATAATTCAAATCCTGTAGCTACAACAGGTAAAGTAAATAATTCTAAGTCCAAAAATAATTCAAACTCTATAGCTGCTACAACAGGTAATAACTCCGCTCCTACAAATCTTTCCAAGAAAGTGAATAATATTACGAATTCGCCAAATAATCTAGTAATTAATAACAGTAAATGCAACGAAACTTTAAAAGTTAATTTCAAACCCGCTAAAACGAATAACAGCAAAAATAAGACTCCTGATAATAGTGAAGGAAAGATGGCCTGTATAATTTCATAAAAAATTGATTTTTTATTATTTAACAAATCATTTTTCACATATACGCACAAAAACAATCAAAATGCAGGGAGAATACAGTTTATTTGGTAATAATAATATTTTATTACCAATTAAGAGTGAAGTTGAAAAACGTATTGAAAATCTAGAGGAGGAGAATTTTTCTTTAAAAAAGAGAATATTTGAAATATCAGTTTTTGAAAATGAAAAATACGAATTAAAAAGAGTAATATTACAAAAAATTTCGAAAATAGAGATGATTGTAAATCATCTAAACGCAAATCATTCAGTAGTGATTGGTAATGACCCAAAATTTTTAAAATATTTCGGTTATGTATTATATAATCCAGAAGCAAACAATATCTTCTCAGCCGGTTTTCTGATAGCTCATGCTGGATGGATATCTTTTAGAGAGGTTCGGGGTGAGACAAAAAAAATATGGACATATTTATATACATCCGACCCTGAAAAATTAAATAATTCTATTGTGTTCCCAACGGATATTGTTCCCTATATTATCAAGTATTTCCCGAATACTATTTTTTCAAAAATATTATCTTTTGAAACATTTAAAAATGATGAAGAGATGAGTGAGAATGAGAAGATATTGAATTTTCAAAAATCAATGTTAATGCAGATAAAGAGACGTAATGGAAATGAGATAATAACAATGAAATCATCAGATAATTTTTTAGATATATCAAAAGGATTTATTTCAAGCTTTTATGAGATGGAAATATTGACGTATATTCATTACAAAATAAGTATGTTTCTGGAGTTCTTTTCTTTATGTGTTAAAGAAAAAGATAAATCATACAAAATATAAGAATTTTTTCTCTCTATAGAGTATATAAAAATGTCTTTAATTTTTTGGTTTCGCGATTGTTCTTATAAAAACAAAAATGTTGTTGGTGGAAAATGTAGTTCACTCGGTGAATTATATAGATTATCACAGAAAATAAACTTTAGTATTGCAGACGGTTTTGCAATAACAACCGATTTCTATGATAAGTTTTTAGAACAGAATAATATTACCAAGATTATAGAGGAAAATTTAGAAAAGATTGATATTAATAACATTGAGGAGTTAGAAACAGAATCGGAGAAGCTTCGTAATTTTATTATTCATGGAAATTTTACAGATGAACAAATTAAATTAATTATTGAAAATTACGAGGAGTTATGTGGAATGTATAGAAAAACAAATTTAGAGGTGGCGATTCGTTCAAGTGCTATAGCAGAAGATTTGCCAAATGCATCATTCGCAGGACAACAGGACACATATTTAAATATAAGAGGTCCAGACGATGTTTTGTTATCTATTAAAAAATGTTTTGCATCTTTATTTAATTCAAGAGCAGTATCATATCGTAAGAGATATAATATTGGTATATCCGATGTTAAAATATCAGTTGCTATTCAGAAGATGGTTCGTTCAGATATTGGGAGTGCAGGAGTTGCTTTTTCAATTGACCCTGAATCAGGTTATCAGAAAGCAATTGTAATTAATTCATCATTCGGTTTAGGAGAGTTGGTTGTTAGTGGCGGGGTAAAGCCTGACGAATATATATTAGATAAACGTGTATTAAAATTGATTGACGCAGACCCGATTATCATGAAAAAGATAGGTGATAAACAGACAAAAATCGTTTATGGAGAGGTTGGTGGAACCATTGAGATAGAGACGAATTTAATAGAGAAGGTGAATTTTAGTTTAACAAATAATCAGGCTATAACATTAGCTAGATATGTTCTTTTATTAGAGGAGAATTATTCAAAGATGTTTGAAAAGAGTATGGGTGTTGATGTTGAGTGGGCAATCGACGGAAATGACCAAAAAATATATATTATTCAAACCCGACCAGAAACGATTCATAGTTCTCAAAAGAATTTAACATTATCACGATATATTTTAGATGATAAGGGACCATTATTAATTACTGGTGTATCCGTTGGCGAGAAGATAAGCAATGGACCTGTTAAGATTTTAAATAGTATGAAAGAGTTTAAAGATTTTAAGGAGGGTGATATTTTAGTAACAGAGATGACAACCCCAGATTGGGAACCATTAATGAAAATTTCATCGGGAATTATAACAAATAAGGGTGGTAGAACTTGTCATGCAGCGATTGTTGCCCGTGAGCTGGGTTTAAACGCAGTTGTCGGAACCGGTAATGCAACAGAAGCTTTAAAAGATACAAAATGTGCAACAATATTTTGCGCAGATGGAGAGGAGGGTAAAGTATATGATGGAAATTTAAATTTTCACATAGAATCGATGGAGATAAAGGAAGATTTACAGCTACCTATTCGATTAATGCTTAATATTGGGAATCCAGAATCGAGTTTTAATAGTTCATTGATACCTAATTATGGTGTTGGTTTGGCACGTTTGGAATTTATCATAAATAATTATATTAAGATTCATCCATTGGCTTTATGTAATTATCCGAAGATTAGGGAAGATGTTAGGGACAAGATTTATCATATTATAGGGGACCATGATAATGGTAAGTGGTATTTTATAAAACGTTTAGCAAGAGGAATATCGAAAATAGCATCTGCCTTTTATCCAAATGATGTAATCGTTCGTTTATCCGATTTTAAATCAAATGAATATAAAAATTTGATTGGTGGTGATCTATATGAACCGGATGAGGAGAATCCCATGATTGGATGGAGAGGTGCATCGAGATATTATTCACCATTATATGAGAAGGCATTTGAATTGGAATGTGAGGCGATTAAATATGTTCGCGAAGAGATGAAAATGACGAATGTCATAGTGATGATTCCATTTTGCAGAACACCAACTGAGTGTAATTTGGTTTTACAGAAGATGGAATATTATGGTTTAAAGAGACATCTAAATGATTTAAAGATTTATTTAATGTGCGAAATCCCTTCAAACGTAATAGAGGCGGATGAATTTAGCCCAATGATAGATGGTGTATCAATTGGTGGAAATGATTTATTACAATTAACATTAGGTGTAGATAGAGATAGTGAGATGATAACATATTTATCGAATGATGAAAATTTGAGTTATAGAAGGATGATAAAGATGGCAATACAGACATATAAAAAGAATGGTGTAAAGGTAGGTTTTTGTGGCCAACAACCGTCTGACAGTTTAGAATTTTGCAAATTTTTAATAGATGAGGGTATAGATAGTATATCGGTTACCCCAGATTCAGCATTAAAAACATTGATGAATTTAGGAGTGTAAAAAGAAAAAATTGATTTCATTTAATTTTTAAAATATATGAATATAAAATCACGACTATATTAAAATAATAATTAATGAATAGAAATTTAGAACAAAATTACAATGAAATATTTGATTATGAAGAAAATTATTATGAAGAGGATAAAATAAATAATAAGTATTACATTGGTATGTACACTTATTATTCGAATGATATATTATTAGCATCAACTGTTTCATTGCATTCTTTTTTTAAATATAATATTAATATTATTATTTACTATTTGTATTCAAATAGTCTTTTTTTCTTTCGAATGACAGAACCAAATGTTAATATTTTGAAATTATGTATAACGTCAGATGGTACATATACAGTTTTAATAAAAACATTTTGGCTAAAAATAGTGCAAAGACATGTGAAAAAATTATATAGAGAGCAGTACATGTTAGCAAAAAGAAGAGGAAATTTAAAATCTTTACAGTACAGAGAAATAAATGGTAAATATCCTGAAGGATTAAATAATTTTCCAACTTTATATGGAATATTATCTTGTTATAGGATATAGTAATCTTTTATACATATTGTATTTATGATTTATTTCATAAATATTCTATATTATAATAAAATTTTGACATAGATATCATAAAAAATAATAAATATGAAATAATCAATATAAAATAATATTTATCATAATGATTATAATATATCTAAAATGGTGTTGATAGTATTGAGACATGGTCAAAGCACATTCAATAAAGCTAATATATTGGCAGGATGGAAGGATGTTCCTTTAACAGAATTCGGGAAAAAAGAGGCGGTCGATGCTGCAAATAAATTACATAAATACAATTTTGATTATGTTTTTACAAGTGATTTGAAAAGGACAAAAGATACATGTTCTATTGTAAAATCTACGTTGAATCAGAATTTTATGATTAAATCTTCATCTGCACTAAAAGAGCGTAATTATGGTGAACTAACAGGTCAGAATAGAGAGCAATTAAAGAATCTATTTACACCTGAACAGGTATCTATATGGAGGCGTTCATATTCTGAGAGGCCACCAAATGGTGAAAGTTTAGATGATGTTAAAAATAGATGTGGAAACTATTTTGATAAGAATATATTACCTTTATTGAATCAAAATAAGAATATTCTAATTATCTCACATAGTAATACTTTACGGTCATTATTTGTTCATTTGAATATTATTGATAAAAAATCAATCGAACTTTTTGAAATATCTAATTGTGAACCAATATTTGTTGACATAAAAAATAAAAAATTTTGGTATGAATAATTCGTCTTACCAATTTTATCTTATCCAATTTAAGTAATTGTATCATACAATGAAAAAATTATAATATTGTACATCAATATTATAATATATATTTTTAATGATTACTCAACATTATTTTTCTTCTTCAAACAACTTATCCAAATTAAGTAAAGAGGATAATCAATGATGATTTTTAGATTATTGTACTCAAATATTCATACCCTATTTTTATTCAATAATCATCCACCTCAATACAGCCTAAAAAATTTATCCAAATTAAGACAGAAAAGACAGAATTTTTTCTGCATAAAAAAATCTTACAAACGACAATTTTCTAAAAAAAATGAAAAAAAAATGTGAAAAAATGGAAAAAAGCACATTTTTACAAAACCATATCAGGAAAAGGCGAAAAAGCTAAAACACAATGAAAAAATATCATAAAAAAATGAAATATTTTCATAACAAAATTTTGTAAAAAATCATTACTTTTTATTCCAAAGGTCTACAATAAAAATTACTTTTCCAATTTAAGTAAAGAGGATAATCAGTGTGCAAAAAAAATTATTGAAGAAAAAATATTTTTATTAAAAAATCACTTGCAAATTATTGAAAGCTCTGTCAAAAACAAAAAAGTCTTACTTTTTTGCAATGAGGATAATCAATAAAAAAAAGTATTTTTCAATCTATTATTTTTTTAATAAAAAAATAGAATCAATAAATTACAATAATATTTTACTTATCCAATTTAAGTAATGCAAAATTTACAATGATGCAAAAATCACTAATTCAAAATTATACAATGATTATTGATATTTTATACCCTTCAAAAAAATGCGAAAAAAAACTAAAAAAAAATTAAAAAAAAATCGAATTTTTTTGTGAAAAAAAAAATTTTAGCATTTTAGAAAAAAATGAAAAAAGAGGTGTTTTTGAAAAAAACATATCAGGAAAAGGCAAAAATGCTAAAACACAATAAAACCAACTTCTAAATTCTTACATTTTTACACAGTTATTTATTCTTTATTTTTAAAATAATAAAAAATAAAAAATCACAATGAAAATAAATTTATCCAATTTAAGTAATGTCTTTTTACAATATTTTTTTAATTTTATCAATCCGACTATTTATCATCGTCATATTTTTTCACATTAATTATTGATAATCCATTCGCTTATCCAATTTAAGTAATTGATTTTTACAATAACGTTAAAAAATAAAATATAATCCATTACAATATTTATTGGCCAAAATATAAAAATGAAAAAAAGTGAAAAAATCGTAAAAAAGTGAAAAATCCATTTTTTAGAAAAAAATAAATAAAAGTAAAAACCATATCAGGAAACGGCAAAAAAGCTAAATATCAATAAATCTAAAAAATCATAAAAACCACCAAAAATACACAAACAAATATTATAATAATTATTATATTTAGTACATAAAAATGCACAGTAATTTTGCTTTTCCAAATTAAGTAATGAGGATAATCAATGCAGATATGTTATCATTGATACTAACATAATATTTTAAAATTATAATATCGTGTATTTATCAATATTGCCAAAATTATCCAAATTAAGTATTGCAAAATACACAATGTTATTGTATAAGTAAATTTATAAATCATACAAATTATGAATCATTTATTAATAATTACAACTTATCCAAAATAAGAAAAAAAAAGTAAGAGAAAAAGGGTCAAATTCTGCAATTACTTATTTTGGATACTTACGCTGGAAAATGAGGATAATTTTTATGCAAAATATATTTAAATAATCCATAAATTATTATTAAGATAAAGGTAATGAAAATACAACTCAAATTCAAAGGATAAGCATTTAAGTAATTTTGTTAAGTAATTTGTAAAAAATTATGCAAATACAATAAATTACAATAATTATTTATATTTGTTATTATAGTTATATTCAATATATATTGTATAAAATATTAATAATAAATAATTATCCAAATTAAGTAAATTATGTAAGAAAAAAAACGTCAAAAAAAAAAGTGATTTTCCAAGATTTTTAAAATTTTTCATGAAAAAAAAAAAAATTTTTTTATAAAAAAAAATAAAAAATTATGGAAAATGAAATTTTTTTTTTTGCATAATTACTTAATTTGGATACTTGAAATTACTTGATTTTTTTCCACTTTTTAAAAACCAGTTTTCAAACCTATAAGATAACAATTTTATTATAATTATTTTTTTGAAAAAAAAATTTTAGGTAATAAAAAAGATTGCACCCAGTTGCATATACCCTTCATTTTGTGCACCCAAAAAATTGCATTGTTCGCAAATCAATAAAAAAATCACAAAAATCGTCAAAAAAAGCATTTTTACTGATACCTCATTGTACATTTTGCAATACTTAAATTGGATAAATTTGCACTTAGAGTGAAAATACAATAAAAACAACACTTGTAAAAGCACACTTACAATATTTCAAAAAAATCATTGATTATCCTCCTTACTTAAATTGGATAAGGCAAAAAACATTGTGATTTTTCCATCATAAAAATAAATAAATACTTGTAATATAACACATATAAAATAAAATAAATAATAAAAATATTTTTATTGATACGCGGTTTTTTTGCCGTTTCCTAATATGGTTTTAGAAATGCCATTTCCTGATATGTTTTTTTTATAAAATCCCAGAAAAAAGGAATTTTTGGAAAAAATGCACCCAAAATCGGGTGCACTTGGGTGCACTTGGGTGCACTTGGGTGCACCTGCACTTTACTTTTTAAAAAATCCTGCACTTTACTTTTTTATTTTGCACTTTACTTAAAAATACTTAAAAAAATATATTATTATATATTATAAATATGGCATACTATATATGTAGGAGATGTAATTATAAATTTAAACAAAAAATTGATATTAGGAGGCATTTAGAACGCGTGAATAAATGTCCAAGAAATTCCAAACTACTTTTTTTAACAGATGAAGCTATTGAAGAATTATCCTTAAAAAAAATAATATCAGATGAAGATTTAGAAGATGAAAAAGGCACTTTATCTTTTGACCATCAGGAAATTCAAGGCACCCAAGAGGATAAGGCACTCAAGAAGACGAAGACAGAAATAATTTGCCCAACATGTAATATTTGCTTTACGAGAAACAGTAGTTTAAAACGCCATTTAAAAAATTATTGTGGTAAAGATGAACCAAAAAAGGAGGAGAGTGCACCGAAAATATTTACAGCAAATTTCACAGATACAACAAATAATTCAACAACTGATAATTCAAAGATTAATGTTACAAATAATATATTAAACATTAATTTTAATATAGATAACAAGAATATTAAGATAATTCCTTTTGACGAGGATTGGGATACATCAAAATTTGATTTAGAAACAAAGCAGGTCCTTCTGATGTCCACAATTAAATTCACAAAAACAATGGAAAAGATATTGGAGAATGACGCGAATTTAAATATTCTTATAGAGGAGGACCGCGATTCAGGTATAGTTTATAAGAATGACGTTGAGAAATTCAAAAAGATGAATATCAATGATATAATTGATACATCTATGCATAAATTATATAAACATTTAAAACAATTTTATGACGAAATCCGGGAAGATAATGAATTTAAACTTTATGATAAATATTTAGATGATGAAAAGAATGTAATAGAGAGTAAATATGATGAATATCAGACAAATCAGGATACTCATAAATTAGTTCATAATCATTTAATAGATTTGTATGATAAGAACAAGGAGAAAACAATAAGTAATTATAAAAAATTAATAAAAAAGGACAAAATCGATGCATCTCATTTTATTGGATTCTAGAATATAAAATAATAATAAAATATTTTCTTCTAAAAATTCAACCAATCTTTCTGTAATAATACCACCTCTATTAGAGAAACGAAGTATCTATATACTTTGAATTCTTTACATAATAAAATCTTGAGGATTTTCTATAAATTCTGATAATTTTATTATGGCTGTTTTTGAATTTGAAAATTATGAAAAATAATATAAAGAATAAATTATATTTTTATAAATAATATGGATGAATATATAAGTATCAAAATTATATGTGAAAAAGAATGTGATAATGATCAAACAGAAGTAAGAGTTTTGGAAAAAACAAATGATTCTGCAATCATTATGTTAGGACTTTGTTATGCACATGATTTTGAAAATCATGAAAAAAAATATGATAAAAAACCGATAATTTATTTTGGAGATAAATTAGTGAAAGATTATGTAAGATTACCGTTTCAAAATAGTTATGATGATGAAGGAATTTGTTTATTTGCACGAGCAAAATATCAATTTATTTTTTAAATAATTTTTTTATAATATATTGAATAATCAATTGATAAATTATCTATATTTTTATATAATAATGTTTTTTAGATAAATAATAATATCTCAACCAATAATATCTATTTACAAAAAATAATAGACCATATTTAATAAACCATAACACCACCGTAAAAAACCCACATAAATAATCCAAAGAATACCTTTGCTATAATATCCAATATATTATAGGTTAGATTTTTGGTATATTCATCAAACATAAAAGCAACTCCATACATACTCCATACAGTAATAAAGAATAAAAAGACAATCTTCTGAATTCTTATACCTTTTCCATGGATATATACGAACCATATAAATAGGACAAGTGAAATATAGAATGCAAATCCACCAAATAGTGCTAAATATTTATTTATTTGACCTGTTTCACCAAAATATCCGCTCATAAGCATTCCGAAATTTAATAAGACTACGAATAAAAATTTTTTCAAATGTAATTCATCTTTATTGAGATAACTTATAAATAATAATAGTGCTAATAATAACATTGGAGTTGTAATCACCCAATCCATATATCTATATGTAGTTACCTTTTCTAATGAAAAATCCTCTTTATCCACCATTGATGAAAATACACTATATACGTATGATGCAATCAAAGATACAGCTGTTTCTAAATTCAATATGTGTCTAGCCTTCTTATTATCTGTTCGAAGAGCCTCAATAAATGTAATAAAAGACGCTGATATTAAAACAAGACATGAAAATGTGAAAGATTTTTTTACAAATTCAAGGTCAATAATTCTTTTTTTATCCACCTCCATATATTATAAATAGAAAAAATTTTTGAATAAAAATCAATATAAAAATATATTATGAATAAATAATATCCAATGATATCAATAAAAGTATCAGATAAATTTGATAAAATAAAAATAAATGAAATTTTAAAACATAATAATATCTCTTTAAACGAGGAATTAGTAAATGTAATGGTAGATTTTTATAATAAAAAGCAGAAATTTAATTCTGAATTTTATTATGACGAGAATTTGAAAAAGATGAAAGATTCATATGAATCTGATATATTACGTTTGAAGAGTGAGAAGATGAATATGACGATTGAACAGTTAAACTCTTATGCTGATAAAAGAATAGAGGATATAAAAAAGATTTATGAATCAATTAATGCACAGAATCAGCAGAAGTTAACAGATTTACAAAAGAACATGGAAATATTTACAAATAAGTTAACAGGAACAACCGTAAACAAGGGTCAAACAGGGGAGTACTTTGTTGAAAATTATTTATTTGATAATTTCGAGGGTGCAATTTTAAACGATATGTCAAAAGAGGGGCACAAGGGTGATTATCATTTCAAATTTTCAAAGCTAAATACATTATTTGAGATAAAGAATGTAAATACTGTTTCCAAAAACGATTTACAAAAATTTTACGATGATGTAGCCAGATGTAAAAAAGAGAATAATATAAATAGTGCAATATTTGTATCTTTGAAAGAGTGTAATGTTATGCCGAATACGAAAAATTTTCATTTTAATTTTATTTCAGGGGTCCCCTGTTTTTATATAGGTAATGTATTTCAGGGAGTGAATAGCATCAAGATGGCGGTTTTAATCGCCGATTTTTTAATAACGAACGGATATACAAATTTAAAATCAGATGTAAAGGATGAGAATGAGGAGATTCTTTATTCATTTACGGAATGTATCACGGATGTTTTTACACAGATAAAAGATTGTATGGATATTTTGGAGATTGATAAAAGAGAGATGCAAAGATTTAATCAGCGTATACAGGAGCGTGAAAAAAAATATTTGCATATAAAAAATATATTTGACAATACGATTCTTCGATATCCTCAATTTCAATTCCTACGAAATTCGAATCAGTCGCCCAAAGATACAAAAGAGGATTTAATATTAAATCTGAAAAAAAGTATAAAATCAAAGGATGAAATATCGATGAAATTATTGGATGAATTGGGTTATAAGGCATCATTTATAAAGTCATTAGGGGGTATAAAGCGCCTGAAAGAAATGTTTTCAGAGGAGATTGTATTATAGAATCTATTCATTCCATATAACATTTTCATCTCCAAGAACATTACGAAGGCAAGAACATAATAACCATTTTTCATCATAATCAAAGTCCAAATATCTACCGGATAATAGTTTTCTTCCTCTACTCCATCGTAATTGTTTTATATTATTATTTGAATCATCTTTAGATAAATCATATTTTATGCAAAATCCGCCCTCTGCTCTATCAAGTATTTCAAGTGGATTTTCTCCAATACCTTTCAAACCATTGTATAGCTTAACAACGTTTTTCTGTTGTTCTAAAGTTATTTCTTCAATTAAAACAGAAATATATGGCATTCTATCCCAGATATCCTGATATATTTTATATCTTTTCATAATAATTTATTATAAAAAAGAGTTGTATCAATTTTATTTAGTATAGATATATGAGTTGTTTATTCAATAGTTTATCACATTTTATAGGAGAGAATAGTTTTACGATTCGACAAAAGATATGTGATTATTTGGAATCAAATAATGCCATTATGGATGGCCTAGAAACAAAATTCATTTTAGAGCTGGATTCGCAGAATTATATACACCAAATGCGAAGTACATCAACATGGGGTGGTGCGATAGAGATACAGGCAGCCTGCAATATATGGAATGCACGAATAATTGTGCATAATTATAGAGATTCAAGGAATTCTGCACAAAAGATAGAATTCCTACCATTACATAAAAATTATGAAAAAACTTTTGAAATATATTGGACAGGAGGACATTATGAACCAATTATTATCTAATATTTGAGTATAGATTATGAAATTCAATATTTTTGAGCATGATGTTTTTAACATCATATTGCAATATTTAGATTTTGATTCTAAAATAAAGTTAGGTCTTATCAGAAAAAGGAACTATATTAAGAATTTTGATATATTAGACAAAAGATATGATAAGAGGGACATGTCAGATAGATTACATATATGTAATGAGTGTCATATGGAATTATCATATAATATTTTTGAAAACATTCAAACATTTACGATAACAAGAATAGAGGAGAATAGTTCGTACAGAGTAGAGTTTAATAATGATATATCATTATTTATGTTTGCAACATTTCATCCAGTAGCAATCAGGTCATTTTATGATATATGTGATAGAAATAACATTATCATATCTCCCAAAAAGGATCATTGTATATTTGAGCTAGATTTACCAGATAATATATACACAAAGATTCTGGAAAATGTTGTAAATATATATTCAGATGGTGTGAAGGTAGATGGTTTATGTGATGTCTGTTATAGATGTGGACTATTCGGCCATTATTCTGACTCTAAGCTCTGTCCATTATATTCATTAAACTATGAGAATTATTATATAAAAAAGAAGACTAGATGTGCACTAAATTCGGTTATAGGACAAATTATTTATGATGACAAAAGAGAAAAGGTAATAGACAAGATGAAAACAAAGCTTTGTGTAAATTGTATGACATTATATAAAAAAAAGAGATGTGTATTTGAAAAATGTGGCAAATGTTGTAATTGCCACGTTCATACTTAAAAAATAATTAATAATATTATTATAAAAATATGAATTCCAACTTTTTCTGCGTAGATAATTGGCCCATTGTATATATTAAAAATAAAAATTCTATGATAACAGATGAAATAATTGAGGAATATAAGAAGGATTATTTATCACTTTTAATAAGATGTAAAAATAATAATGAGAAGATATATATTATTATTAATATTTATTTTAACACTGAAGTTCCTATAAAATTTATGCAAAGTATATCAAAATTTAATAAATCCATTTATGATTATAATAAAAAGTATGTAAACCATATTTATATACTTTGTGAAAGTAAGATATTTAAGAATGTTTTAAGCATGATGATTGCGATGGAAAAGCCGGCATCCCCTTATAAAATAGTTCGCAGCACCGATAAATTGAAAAAACTTTTTAATGAGAATCATGGAATTAAATTAGAGGAAAGTAATGTAATGAAATCGATTACATCTGACCTTCAAGTAGTTTGATATTTTGCAAATGTATAGGCATCTCTGCAAATATCTTCTATGCCAAGATTTGCCGACCATCCAATTTTTTGCAATGCTTTATCACAATTACAAAATACAGTTTCAATATCACCGAATCTTCTATCTTTAAATATATAAGGTAATTTTACATTATTTATTTTTTTGAATGTTTCAACAATTTCCAAAACACTTGTTCCTTTTCCAGTTCCAATATTGAAAACATCAAAATTCTCTCTAGAATCCGATTCATTTATATATTTACGAGTTGCCACATGTGCTTTTGCCAAATCGACAACATGGATAAAATCTCTTTTGCAAGTTCCATCTTCTGTATTATAATCATTACCGAAGATAGATAGCTCCTTATATTCATCACCATATGACATATCGATATTATTTCTAATAGCAACGCGCAAAACGAATGGCATTAAATTATTAGGAATATCATTTGGATCTTCTCCTAATAGTCCTGAAGGATGTGCACCGACAGGATTAAAATATCGAAGACAAACTGCTTTAAAATTTTTTTTTTGATTAGCCATACAGACATCTCTAATAATATTCTCGGCCATAAATTTTGTATATCCGTACGGATTGGTAATACCGCAACCAGTATTTGAATTTTCGTATAGAGGCGACTGCGCGTTTCCATAAACGGTTGCTGATGATGAGAATATAAAATTATTGATATCTCTTTTCACACATATGCCGAGAATATTGATTAAACCGATAATATTATTTTCATAGTATTTCAGAGGTTCTCTTATTGATTCATTAACAGATTTGAATGCCGCAAAATGAATAACGCATTCAATTGAATATTTTTCAATTATTTCATCAACTCTACTTATATCCAGTATATTACATTCATAAAAAATTATTTTTTCTTCGCAACAACATAATTTCCTTATCCGTTCCAATACATCTCTTTTTGAGTTGCTAAGGTCATCGATTATAATTATATTATATCCACTGTTAACAAGTTCTACAGCGGTATTTGAGCCTATAAATCCAAGCCCTCCTGTTAGAAGAACATAATTCATATTTATTCATAATAAATATTTAATTTTAGAAAAAAAATCTAAATGTATTCAATTTTCAGAGATGTCTGAAAATCTATAGTGTATTCAATTTTCAGAGATGTCTGAAAATCTAAATGTATTCAATTTCCAGATTCTCTCTATGTTCAGCCATAATTTTATAAAATTCTTTCTTTTGATTATTTGGAAAAGATTTGTACCCACTATCATCACTCTTTTTTTTTAACAAATTCACTTTTATTTGACTAACATCATTATTAATCTCTTCTCGTCCCAATATTTTATATTTCAGATCACTTAAGCCGTTCTCTTTCCATGTATTAATATCATGATATAGTTTCTCCCTTTTTAGCATATTTTTATTAACGATTTGCAACTTCTCTTTTAAAACAATCTCTTCAAAATCGATTACACTACCATTTTCAGGATAATAAATTTTATGAATACCTGCATTAGCGATTCTAACCATTAAAGCATCATCCTCTCCACCCCATCCCCAAAAATTATTAGGATATCCATTTATTTTTGTAAAAGTCTTCTTATCAAAGCCTATTAATGTACCTAAAAATAATTTTTTTACCACCGTCTCTTCCCCGCCACTCTCATATCGCGTTCCTCTTATTCCTAATGCGATAGGATATTTGATTCTGATGTGAAAATATGGAATTAAATTATGGTCAGGAATAATGTCAATATCACTAAAGATATAATTATCATATTTCCCCTCTTTACTGGATATATCAAATCCGATATTTTTTAATTTACCTATATTAAATTTTTCACCATCATCACTCTGTTCAATAATATAGATATGAAAATTGAAATACGGTTTCAGTATGCTGGACATTAATTCAATAAATATTTTTCTTTGCCTTGAACGTTCGCCCCCGGCAGTATCTCGAAAGACTGTTATAATAGCTATATTTTTTTTACTCTTTTTGATATCCAATAGATTATCCCCTTTTCGATTAGAGTGAATTATTTGAAGCTGTGATTGCATATAGTCTAAAATACCATTTCTACTCAGCTTCGTTAAAAATAGTTCACGTGCATTATTTGCAATCTCCTTACATTTTTTATCATTCTTTTTACACCATTTAATTTGGTCAATTAAATCACTTAAATCCTCTTTCACAGGTACATAATGTACATACTCTTCCAACATATGATGAAACCATAGTTTGTAATTACTTTTAACGATTAAAATAACGCTATTCATACTTAGTTCAGATGATAGACGATAAGCGGATACATAACCATCTATATGAAGTATATATTTGTATTCAGATTTTTGGGCATTGGTAATCATATTAGCCAATTTAAATCGAAATCCATTGGAGTCAATAATATCAACCCCACTTCCACTATATTTTTTCATACGGGCTTGCCAGTTGGTTATACCAGCGTCTAATAAATCGGGATAGTCAACACTAATGTCAGCCGCTTTTAGCCTCATATTATTTTCCAAAGTTATTCCACAACCGGTTGCGCTTCCCCTGAATATACATATATCCTTTTTTTTCTTCCAGTCCACCACTATTTTATCCCATGATTCTTTATGATAGTCATCGCTACATGAAGCAGTAAAGTATTTTCCAGAAGCCATTGTCCAGTCATCATTTGTTGGTATAATCATATCTGCAAAGTTATCTGGAACTGATTTAGAGAATAGGGGGCACATTTTTTTAAATTGAAATTCTTTTTCAATCATTACTTTATCACTATTAAATAGGTGATTATACGGTTCTGTCATATCTTTTTTAATTAATGGGAAATCCCTATCATTGATAAAGAATTCAACATCTGGAATCTCTCTTTCCCGAAGAAGTTCTTCGAGCATATCTTTATAGACGTTAATATTGAGTTCCCCTTCATATTTAGGGAATAGATTTCGGAAAACACAATTATTTGCGTACCATTCGTCTCTTCTAAAATCTATTTTCCTCCCTTTGAACTGTTCAGGATGTTTATTCATAAAATCGATAGTTTTCTTATTCAATACCTCCTTAATTGTATTATAATCCTTTGTATTTTCAATGAGTCTCTTCTCTTCATCTGTAAAATAAATATTTTTGTACCAGTTATTTTTGTAGTAATAATTACTGAAAGGTAGAAATTGTGCTAATTTATTATCACGTATAATAACAAAAATTCCCTTTTTAAATTTATAAAAAAGATAATTCATGGTATTAACTACTGAATTATAATCGATATTTTTATAAAGTTTAAAAATACCCATCTTCTTTCCCTCATTATCACCCGATTTTTTATTGTTAAAATACTCTTTGCTATAATAGTATTCTAATGGTAATAATGCGTACTTATTAATATCTTTCCAATCCCCTGCATGAAAGTATGTTTGGTCAAATGTTTTAAAACGGGGATTTGTTATAAAATTAGCACCATATTTTCCAGAATTTTTAAGGCAGGCCTCTTTATTATTGTATGAATTACTTTTAATTTTTCTAAATTTATTTAGAGAGAATATATTTAGTTCATTCGCCATATCTATATAATAGAAAAAAATTGATTTATTTTTAAACCTTAATAATAAAGATATATCTTTTTATAAAAAATCAATTCAAAATGGCGAAAAATTTAATATACTTTATATTTAACGTGATTGAGAGAATTACAGGTGATGATATTAATAATTCAACCGTTTCATTAAATCATTTAAAAGAACATATAAAAGATTTTTCATTATTATTATTATTTTTAAATCATAATGATGAAGTGGATAATACATTAAAAAAATATTTTAATAATTTAATTGATATTCATTTAGAGATTGAGAAATTAATAAAAAACGATATTCTTTATGCAGACCCAGACAAAACAAAAATTCAAATTAACAAAGAATCTGCATTTTATAGTGAATTTGCGAATGATAAAAATAAAATATTTAACGTATTATCATCAATAGGAAATACAGAAGAAAATTATTATGATGATGACGATGATGATGAATCATTCTGTGAAATAACAAAGGATGATAATTATGAAAGTCAGTCAGATGACGATGACGATGAAGGTTCAGAGGAGGACGATGATAGTTTAGATGGGAATAGCCAATATTATATTGTAAAAAGTTTTTCAACAAATGATAATTATTTTGTAAGAACTGATTTAAAAACGTGTAGTTGTCCAGCATTTGAATATTGTATATTAGATATACCAACATGTAAGCACATTAAATTATTAGAAAAATGTTCAGAAGAAGAGCTATCAGTATATCCTAAAACAGAATAAAAATTGATTTTTAAATTTATAAATAATGAAAGTTCGTTATGAAATTATAATAACGAAAAATGATTGAATTGAAGATTATCCTGCAATTATTACTAATATTACAATATTTGAGCAATAATTCATATATAGCTATTTTGAATTTATTCCTCTTATTTTCATCTGAAAATTTGGATAAGGTATCTCTTTTTTTATTTATTTCAATTTTACAGGAATCTGTAAAATTTAATAAATTTGTGGAATTACTCTTATTTGACATACTTTTTTATCTGTTTTGCACAAATAAATTTATACAGATATTTATTATGTTTTTGCATATAATGACTGGGCTTGATTTATTATATTTTTTACTAATAAGATATATTTATAGAAGATAAATATTTTTTTGAGGTAAATTACACAAAAAAAATTATAAATATCAATTATGAAAACTTTTAGTATTCCACCATTTTATCTATATTTATTAGTAAAAAAGACATTTTTAGCTAATTATAATTATAAAAAAATGACAAATCAATCAACCGACCAACGAACAAATTATAATCAAAAAAATATTAACGTGAAGCAACAAAATTTAAAATTTTATCCTTAATTTCACTCATAAATTTTTCGTCGTTTTCAAAATCATTATTAACATCGATTACTAATACTTTATCACGATATTCATCAGACATAAGCCAATCATCGTGATATTTTGATATTGTTTTTAAATAGTCGATAGGAACACATTTCTCTTCTGACCGTTCTCTCTTCATCATTCTTTGGAACGATATTTCCGGGTCTGCACGAATGTAAATGAATCCACTAGGTTTATCAATTTTTTTGTAAGATTCCTCGGATAACCAAGTAAACCAATCACAATACATATTCCACTCTAAACTGGTCATTTTCCCGGTATCTAATAATGATTTTGCAAAAATAAATTTATCAGTATAAATTGACCTTTCTACAAATCTATATTTTTTATCTTGAGGCTTTAAAATTTCATAAATTCTGGTTAAAAAGGTGTATGTTTGAAGTGAATATGACCATCTACTCTGGTCTTTATAGAATGCTTCAAGAATATTAATTCCCGAATCATTATCTTTCATAGAACGCCATTTTTCAACAGGTTCATATATTACTTCAACATCCTCTAATATTTCATTTAATAATCGACATAAAGTGCTCTTTCCGCTACCTATATTTCCCTCTATATAAAACCACATTTTAAATATATTATTAATATTATTTTATATATACCATTATTTTACATATATTAAAAAAGAAAAATTCAATTTTATTTTATTTTTATTACTTAAAAAAATGCCACCTAACTTATATTAAACGATTAATATTAACAAAATGAAACTATTTTTACTTTTTAACTTACTAGCAGTTATTTTATCATTTAATAATAAATCAATGATAAAAGTACCAACAAAAACCCATATAATATTTTATGATAATATTCGGAATATAACGGGTGATAATAATACAACATCGGTTAGATTGCGTAGACCCGTGCCTCCAATTGCGCCAAAAAATTATGTACTTTTTGATATATAGATATATCAAAAATTATGTACTTTCCGATATATAGATATAGTAATAATATATATATATATATATATCATGGATTTTTACAAATTATTATTTATTCTTTTTATTACAAACAAAATTTTTAAAAAATATACAAAACCGGATGAAGGAATGGACCATAGAATGAATGATACAGAAACAAATATCAATTTTAAAGATATGTTTGATAAGTATGAATTATTAAAATCATTGGAAAGTCCATACGTATCAATACAAAATAAGTTAGATTTATTGAACAAAAATAATTCAGTTATAGGGATTAATATTCACGCTGGCGGGTTATACAATGATTGGAATAACATTTTTTGAAAAAAAATAATGGATAAAAAAAAATAACGAATTTAAAAAAAAATAAAGATATTTTAAAAAAATATTATATTTAATAGAGTATTATGAATATCCAGGTAATAGACGAATATAAATCGAATGAGAGGAAAAGATTTAAAGAATATTATAGATATTTAAATAATCAGGATATAATAACAAACAAAACGATTTCAATATTTTTAAATAAAGCTATATATTCAAACTCTGTTAAAAATTTTATAAACAGAATATATGATTATAAATCTTTATTTATAGAGATATATTTTTATTCATTAAAAAATAAAATTGTTAAGTTTGTGCATTTATTTCAATGTACAGATGATAATATAAAAAAGATATTATATATTTTGAATAGAGTAAAATATGATAATTATAATACAGTTGAGAAAAAGGACATAATAAAATATATATTACAGTTTAATATACTTGATTATCGAATATATGAATAAGTTATTATAAAATAAAATAAATATTTATATATTAATAATAAAATGATATATTTTTTTGTTACAACGTCTATTTATAATGATTCTTTAATTAGAAAAAATCAATATATAAATTGTATAAATAAATTAAAAGAAATATTAAATAGTGATTCTAATTATAAAATAATAATTATTGAAAATAATGGTTTAAGAAATACATATTTAGATTTATTTAATTGTGAAGTATATTATACAAATAATAATTTTTTAAATACAAATAATAAAGGATGCAAAGAGTTGGAAGATATATTGGATTGTATAGAAAAATATAATATTAAAGATGATGATTTTATAGTAAAAATAACAGGTAGATATATTTTAGATAATAATAGTGAATTTATTAGTATAATAAAAAATTTACATAATAAAAATTATGATTGTGTTATAAAATATGGTTCATATTATGCACCAGTTGATTATAAAACAAATGATTGTATTACTGGTCTAATAGGTATGCGTTGTTATTATATTAAACAAATAGAATATCCAACTGAAGATGAATGTGTTGAATGGAAATGGGCGAAAGTGACTTATTTAATAAATGATGAAAAAATATGTAAAGTGGGAAAATTAGGAATTAATATGTGCCCAGGTTGTGATACTTATTTTTTTGTATAATTTATGATTTAATTTATTTTATAATTAAATTTTTATGTTATTAATTATTAGTTATGTATAAATATTTTTTAATACTATCTATAATTACAAATTATGTATTTAGTAAAAATAATTTTGGCTTTATATCTATTTTTAAAAATATGAATTCAATTTCATTATTGAAAAATGTTTTTCAAATTTCTTTTTTAAATGGATTATCAAGTAATGATAATTATGAGGAAGAAATACCTATCCAAAATAATATTAGACAAGAGAGACCAATAGAGAATAATAGAAGAGAAAATAAAAAATCACAAAAATTATCATCCGACTATATTAATACGACAAATTTGGATAGTGACAATGCATATTTGAAAAATATTCATTCTGAAAATATTAATTCAGAAAGTATTGTAAATAATAATTTGTCATCGACGAATATTATGAGTAAAAAAATAAATACGATAGATTTAAAGGGTATAAACATTGAAGGAACCAACGGTGCTTTTACAAATTTATCATCAGAGGATGCTCAATTTAAACATTTAACAGCGGATACAATTAAATCAAAGAAAATAAAAACAGATGATATTCAAGCAGATAATGCAAATATTGATAGTGGTGAATTTAAAAATATAAAAGCGGAGAATATTTTTAATAAAAACTTTTTTTCGAGTAATATTATTAATAACAAGTTAGTCTCTAAGAATGCACAGATAGATGATTTATCATTTAAGGCCATGAATGGTAAAAATATAAATGCGGAAACAATACAAACAGAAAATTTAAATTTTAATAGCTTAAATGGTAAGAGTGTGAATGCAGAGAAAATTATGTCGGACAAACTAATGTTTAATTTTTTATCTGGTGAAAATGTTCATTCGGAGAATGTTTTGGCTAAGAACATTGCATTTACTTCTATTTCTGGTAAAAATGTTGAGGCAGATGATGTTCATATGAAAAATGTTGATTTTGTGAACGCAAATGGTAAGAATGCGAATATAGACAACATTGAAAACAAGAATTTAAAATCTGACAATATACGTGTAAAAAGTTTAGATTTTTCAAATATGAATGGTATAAATATTCAGTCTGAAAATATAAAAGCGGAAGATTTTGCCGCAAAACTTATAAAATCTGAGGTGATAGAGACAGATGCAATTACTTCTGATATGTCAAATTTGAAGAATATTATTTCAAGTAGTATTCAAACAGATAATTTATATTTTACAACGATTAATGGTAATAATATGTACTCAGAGAATTTGAGTAGTGATAATATTGATTTTAAGGAGATGAATGGTAAAAATATATCATCGGAATATATTTATAGTAAGGCGGTTGAAGCACCTAATATTATTGGTAAGGATATAAAAACAGATAATATAAAGAGTACTATCGCAGAGAGTGATACTATATTATCAAATAAGTTGCAATCAAAAAATATATTTTCAAATGTTATTGAGGGTGATAATATATATTCAAAGGATTTAAAATCTGAAAATATTAATTTTGAAATGTTGTCGGGTACGAAAATGAAAGTTGACAAAGTTAATTTTGGGGACATGAATGGTAATAATATTATTACAACAAATATGAATTTTATTAAAATAAATGGCCAAGATGTTTCGGCAAATAATGTTCAAACAAAAAATTTATATTCAAACTCGATTAAGAGCAATAAAATAGAGACAACTGATATAGAATTTACAAAAATAAGTGGTAGTGAAGCGGACATAGATAATTTATATTCAAAAGCAATTAAGAGCAATAAAATAGAGGCGACTGATATAAATACAGATAATATTAGTTTTAAAAATTTAAATGGTGGTAATATTAAAATAAGTACCTTGGATTTTGACAAGATAACTGGTAATGATATTGAAGTTGACACAATGGGTTTTATAACGATAAGTGGTAAAAATATAAATTCAGATAATATTACATCATCGACAATTAAAACATCTTCGATGACATCGAATGATATATTTTCTACAAATATGAATGCAAAAAATATTAGTGTTGATGATATTAAATCCAAAGTTGGTTTTTTCGATGAGATTAGTTTTAATAAATTGTCAGGTGGTTCTTTAAATATATTATTAGATGATGTAGAAAATTTAGAACTGGAGAAGCTAAATGTTGATACGATTACAAATAAAAATATTAATTCGAATAAAATGACAACAAATGATATAAGTACAAATATAGTTAATGCAACAGGAATTTTTACAACAAATATTACAGCAGATTTAGTAACATCAACGAATAGTACAGCAACTACCATTCATTCAGATTATGGTATTATTAATAATATAAATAGTGATTCTGCAATTATTAGAAATTTTTTTGCACAAAATGCAAATATTCGCAATTTTACAACAGAAATGATTATAAGTGATACATTATTTAATTTATCAGATATTACACAGAAGAAGAATATTAAATACAATCGTTTAAATTCCGATTTATTGGATTCATTAAATATAATAGAGTATAATTATAAATATGAGGATGATACACATAAAAAGCATTTTGGATTTATAGCACAAGAGATAGAGGAGAAGTATCCTAATTTGGTAGAGAGAGATGCTGAAAATAAATTAAGAATAAAGAGTATTGAATTGATACCGTTATTATTACTGTACAGTAAGAATATGAAGAGTGAAATGCAAAATTTACATCTTGAAATTCAGAAGTTAAAAGAGCAGAGAGTTTAGATTATTTTTTAGGATGATTCATTTTGTTTATATATTTTATTTGGAGATACAAAGACGTTGAAGATATGCAAAGATTTATTGCCGGTAAAATAGGAAAGATTTTTTTTATAAAAAAAAAATAATATCGAAACATATATTATTTTTTATAAATATTTTTTACAAATATTTTTTACAAATTCATAGTAATTTCAGTTACCTTTTCATCTATTTTGCGCAATTCCATAATTTCTTTAATTTCAGTTTCATTAAAATTTGCATCTTTTAATATTTTTTCATCAAAGAAGTATCCCAATATATTTGGGTCGCTATTTATTTTATAAACTTCAATTAATAGTAGTAAAGATATTCTAGAATAAGATGCAATAATATTTATATCTTCCATACCAAGTGTTTTATTAAAATATTGGGAAGAATATATTTTTGCATATTCAATAGCATTATTATCACCGTACGTTTTTTTAACATATAGAATATTATCTAAATGAAATTTTTCAATACTAATGAAATCATTTTTCATGAAGTAAGTTTCACATAATAAATTATTGAGGTAATGAATATCAAAATTAACTTTATCGTTTTTGCAAAGTTCAATACATTCAATTAGATATTGAATAGAATCATCCAAATATTGTTCATTTTTTGTTTCGTCCAATTTATATTGGCATAAATACATTGAAGCACTCATATTAAGATATGTAATAAATTGTTGTTTATAATATTCGACAGTATTATCATCGTTCATCTTTTTTTTATAAATTTCAGATGCTAAAATAAATAATTTATATGCTTCTAGATATTCTTTATTTTTAAGATGGTTCATACCATCTCGAATATATGTTAAAACAAATTCATCTTTTTCATTTTCAAAACCAATCATTTGATATCTTATAAGAAATATTTTATAAGATATATACGAAGAGAGATAATTTACAAAATATAATTATTTTTATCTTAAAGATAAAATATTTATAAAATGGTATGAATAATGATTTTTTTCATAAATTAAAACCAACAAAAATTTTAGGCAAAGGTTCTCAAGGAACTGTTATATTAGCAAATAACAATAAATACATTGTAAAGATATATACAAAAAAATCTAAAAATTTAATAATGTTAATAAAAATAATAAATTATTTTATAAGTTATAAAAATATTCCTACAACAATATACAAATCATATTATTTAACTGAAAAAAAAAATTCATTAAATAGATATATATCAAATAATAATCTACCTGAATATTTTTCATATAATAGTAATAAATATAATTCAAAATATTTACTATTTGAAGTAATGAAAACTTATAAAATAACATTAAAAGATTTTGTTGATACCATAAATAATAATAACAACAGAATAAATATATTAATTTCATTATTTTATCAAGGTTTATATACATTTTTATGGTTATACATGAAAAAAGGAATTGTTCATTTGGATATAAATTCTGATAATTTTTTTGTTGAAAAAACAATGAGCGAAGAATTTATTGTGGAAATTAAAAATATTGAATTTAAAATTCCAACTGCTGGATATAATTTAGTTATTTCAGACTTTGGATTTGCAAGAAGTATTGAATTCATGGATTATGATAATTATAAATATAAGTATGATATTCGTGTAAATTTAGAATCATTTGATATTCATCCGCATCAAGATATTATTAATTTTATTAAATTATTTAAAAAGTATTTTTCAAAATATAATGTAAATTTAATCGATTTAGATATAAATATAAATAATGTAAATATTCATATGATAAATAGAACTCAACAAGATTATAGAGATATGTTAAGGTCTTATTATAAAAAAAAGGATGATTTGAAAATAAATATTAAAAAATTTAAAAATAGTTATTTTAATTATTTTCGAAAATATATTTTAAATGATGATTCTGTAAATCTATCTTTATAATTTTTTACAGCCTTGAAGATTTAGAAAACATATTTTATAAGAATAGAACTAATTTATTTTTCTTCTTTCCAATTTATGTCTTTTGTTCCACCAAAATATGGTTTACCGTGTTTTTCTTCAATCATTATTTCATTAATTGATTTTGTGTCAATCATATTAAAAACATTTAATAACATTCGTCCATATTTATCAAATTCAAGACATTCAATTTTTACTAATCCAGAAGGATGTTTGTTCAATAATTCGGTAAATCTATCTTTCGATTTATGGGCCAATTCTTTTTCTAATTCTCTGTTCTCATGTTTTAAAGAGGGTTAGACAACAGTTGAGTAAAACTATATAAAAGTATATAAAAACATATCATGTTATTTTTAATTATTATCTTTTATTTTATAACTTCTCATACCATGTAGTTTTGAGCTAAATACTGTAATTATTTCAATTAAATCATCTGTTAGTTCTTTTTCTGGACTTTTAATATCTTCTTTTTCAATTATTATATTTGTATTTGAGTATTCTTTTAGTATATTTTCAATTAATTCATAACCTATTCTGCATAATCTATCTTTATATGATATAACAAGTTCTTCTAATTCATTTTTAATAGCATAATTTATTATTTTATTTAAATTATACCTATTAAAATTTATTCCACTGCCTATATCATGAACTATTTCATGATTTGGATATTTTTTTTTCATATAGTTTATTTGGTTTTCTAATTCTATTTTTTGAGAATATGAACTTACTCTACAATAACATATTTTTCTTTTTACTTTGATATTGTCATTTTTTATATTATCAATTTTTATTTCGTTTTTATCAATGTTATAAATAAAATCATTTATATCATAATATCTTTTGCCACCAGGTGATCTAACACATTTTATTTTTCCATTTTTTTCCCAGTTTTTTAATGTTTGCCAATGCACTCCTAACTTAATAGATGCTTCTTTAGGTGTATAATAATTTCCTTTAAAAAAACTCATTTAAATTCATTTAATAGATATTTTTATCGTTTTTTCTTTAAATAAATATATTATTAAAAATAAATAAAATTATACAAAATAATATAAAACTATATAGTATTTAAAATAATAAATATAATTAAATATATTATAAATGAAAAAAAAGAAAAATAAAAACAATATTAATTTTAATGAAGAATATGATATTTTAAAGAATAGTATCAAAGAATATTCTAATAAAGTACCATTATATAATATATTTTTTAATGAAGAATGTGATTCAAGAACCGACTCTTTTTATGATATGAAAATATATAATGTTGATAATATTGATAATAATAAATATTTATTTAAAAATAATATTAATTATAATAATGATTTAAAAATTATTGCATGCGATAAAATAGTTTTATTACCAACTATAAAACAAAAAAAAGATTTATTATTAATGGTTGAAGGATATAGATTAATTTATAATAAGACTATAAAATTTATAAAAAATAGAAAATATAAAAATGATTTAGAAAAAAAAAATAAAGTATTCGATGAAAAAATAAAAAATAAACCTGTAAAACTTAAAGAATCTGAAAGAATATCATTAAGTATTATAAATGGTATTATAAATGATATCTGTAAAAAAGATGATAGAAAAGAAAAAATTAATAAATTAAAAGAAGACAGTAATAATGATATTATTTTAGATCCAAAAATAATTAAAACATATTTTTTAAAAGAAGAAATTCATAGAATTTCTAAAAAATATAAAACACCTGTTCATACATTAAATTATGCTGTTCAATTAGCATGTGCTTCTTATAAATCATGTTTAACAAATCTAAAAAATGGAAATATTAAAAAATTTAATATTAGATATATTAAAAAAGACAAAGATTCATTAATAATGGATATTGAAAAGACTGCAATAAATAAAAGAGGATTTATAACAAGTATTCTAGGCAAAGAAATGAAAAATAAACAAAATTTGGAATATAATACAGATTCGGATTGTAAATTACATTATAATAGAAATAAAAATTTATTTACGTTACTTGTGCCAAAAATAATTAAACAATGTCCAATTGAAAATAATAATTATATTTCTATTGACCCGGGATTAAGAACATTTATGAACTGTAAAACGAATAATAAATATATTGAAATTGGAAATAATTTAAATATAACTATTAAAAAATTATTAAATAGATTAGATGAATGTAATGAAATAAAAAATGAAAAAAATAAAAATAAAAAAGAAAAATATATTAGAGAAAAAATTAAAAATAAAGTGAAAGATATGCATTGGAAAATAATTAATTATTTAACGTCTAATTATAAAAATATTATAATAGGGAATTGGAGTACCAAAGATATAATTAGAAAAAATGATAGTGTATTAACTAGAATAAATAAAAGAATTGCTCAAAATATATCATTTTATAAATTTTTAGAAAAATTAAAATATAAATCTACTGTTAGAAAAACAAATCTTATTATAGAAAACGAACAATATACATCTAAAATGTGCACTGTTTGTTCTAATGTAAAAGAAGATTTAGGAGGAAATAAAACTTATAAATGCAATGTTTGTGACACAGAAATTAATAGAGATTATAATGGTTCTAGAAATATATTTTTAAAATCTATATTAAAAATTGATTAAATAAAAAAATTAGGTCGTCCGCTCAGGGCCTTTAAAAAAAGATGTGGTATATATAAGTTAATAGTATAGTAAAATATACTTAATTAACTTTATATACTTTTATACACTTTTCTGTAGCGGTTTCATTTCAGGACAATCATAACCCATGCATCTACTACGATATTTTATAATATCACCTTTGTAATCGAATAGAACAGAGAATGTATCACCGTCATAAATGTTGCAAGGTTTTGCGTAAAAAGTTTTTCCTTTGAATGAGAAATAAGGAATTTTTTTATCATCGAAATTTTTTAATTTTTCAGATTCTATTTTCAGAATTTCGGAATCAATTGACATTTATTATAATTAATATAAATATTTTATATTATAAAAGAGCTAAAAATTATTTTGAAGAATACATCTTTTTACATATCATAATACAAATGGATTGTTTCAATTGTTTTATTTGTGATATTCGATGGATTTATCCAATAATTAATATGTTGTTCTAATACATGTAATCGCTCGATCCATTCATTACTTTTTGATTTTTTTACAACACATATTCCGTTCTTGTTATTACTCCAACAGGAGGTTATTTTTGTTCCATCTTTTTCGTAATCGTCAGGATTAAATCGAATAAACACTATGGGTCTGTGTCCTAAATCTTGTGATAATTCCATAATACGTTTGTTTTCACAAGTACAGTCATAATCTATGTGTTGATTTTCATCTATTTCTATCATTAAAATTTGATAACCTAAATCCAATAATAAATCAGGGCGGCGTTTGGAACAACCACCATTTATTATTTTGTCTGCTATCCATGTCAAATCGGGAAACTTTGTTTTTACAAAATCTACAACAGCATATTCTTTCGTTTTATAATTGCGAGATACTGGTTTGTCTGGAAACAAATTCATATAGCAAAAGAGGCAATATCCGTCGTATTTTTCTTTAACTTGTGTTGAACATAAGTAGGTTTTACAAGTTTTATTTTTTACATCTATCATTCCATCTTTTTTATGTGTAGAACAATATAGCGCTTTGGTTTCACCTTCTACATTAAAGTTTGGTCTTTTTTTACACTCAAGACAAGTTCTACTTTTTATATCTATCATTCCTTCTTTTTTATGAATTGAACAATATAATGCTATTTTAGCGCCATCTACATTAAATACTGGTATTTTCTTACACTCAAGACAAGTTCTACATTTTATATTTATCATTCCATCTTTTTTATGTGTAGAACAATATAATGCTATTTTAGCGTTTTCTACATTAAATACTGGATATTTCTTACACTCAATGCATGTTCTACTTTTTATATTTATCATTCCTTCTTTTTTATGTGTAGAACAATATAGCGCTTTTGTTTCACCTTCAACATTAAATACTGGTATTTTCTTACACTCAAGACAAGTTCTACTTTTTATATTTATCATTCCTTCTTTTTTATGGGTTAAACAATATAATGCTATTTTAGCGCCTTCAACATTAAATGCTGGTTGTTTCTTACATTCAAGACAAGTTCTACTTTTTATATCTATCATTCCATCTTTTTTATGTTTATAACAATATAGTGCTTTTGTTTCACCTTCAACATTAAATACTGGTATTTTCTTACACTCAAGACAAGTTCTACTTTTTATATTTATCATTCCATCTTTTTTATGTGTAGAACAATATAGCGCTTTTGTCTCGCATTCAACATTATAAGTTGGTTGTTTCTTACATTCAAGACAAGTTCTACTTTTTATATCTATCATTCCATCTTTTTTATGTGTAACACAATATAGTGCTTTTGTCTCTCCTTCAACATTATAAGTTGGTTGTTTCTTACATTCAAGACAAGTTCTACTTTTTATATTTATCATTTCATCTTTTTTATGTGTAGAACAATATAGTGCTTTTGTTTCACCATCTACATTAAATAATGGTCTTTTTTTACAATCTTTTTCTTTACACATTTTTATATTAATTATATAATTATTATAAAAATATTTTTAAATCAATTTATGTTTGAAAAGATGTAAAAGAAAAAATATCAAATTTAGAGATGAAAGTAAATAAATTTAAAAAAGACTTAATTATATAGATAAAGAATTAAAAATTTTATAAATATAATAAATATTTTTTCTTCTAGATAATTATATATGTCGGTTCTATTCATTACAATTTTAGTATTATTATTAATTTTAATTTTATTAAATCAAAGAAAAATAAAAGAATCCTTCCGAGGAGGGGGTAGCCATGGAGGTATTGGAGGAGCTTCATTCGGCGGCGGTGGTCACGCAGGTTTTGGAGGAGCATCATTTTCTGGTGCTCGCAGTGGAATGGGAGGCCCAAGGATGGGTGCCTCAATGGGCCCAGGAATTAACCGTGGTTCATCCCCTGGATATAATCAGAATATTGGCCAATTAAGAGGCGGAGGATTTCAACATGGCCCACGCCATGGCCCACATCACGGCCCACATCATCGTGGTAGATACCAAAATAATTATCCATATTGGGGCGCAGGTGCTCTTGGAGCACTTGGTGCCGGATATTATGGTGCAAATTATTTATATAATGATTATCCATATACCACAGATTTATATAATTATGATTATCCGATTGTTCAGCCAGTTGTATACACTCAACCAGTTGTATATGAACAACCCGATGATTCTTAACGATGTGCAAATATTTCATTGACACTAGCAAGTTCAAATCTTAGCATAGATTTTTTGCAAACACCGCAATTTATAATCCTCCCACCATTTCCAAAAAGGAAATAGCTTTGATTCCCGCAATAATAGCATTTTCTGTTCACATCTTTCATGTATTGAATGTAATTTTTTTTATCCCATCGTTCTGCATTGTAAATTTTACCAGGAAATGCATCATTTAATGTGCTCATATCTAAATTGCATTTATTGATACTAGTGAATGGCGCATTTGTGGCATACGTATCCATTTTATTTATATATATAATATGTAAATAAAAAAATCTTGTAAATAATTAGTGATGGATTTCTCAAAAATAGATTATCCTTATTATAGTTATGAGTACACTCTAAATAAGACGAAGCTAAAGAAGTTAGTCAAAGATTTTGACCCAATAATATACACTGAAATCCCCCCAGAATACAGAAGGTTTCATTTTGAAAAGTATGAAAATAAATATTTTATCATCAAAGAGGATGATTGGAAGAAGAACGAAGAGATAAATAATATAACAGATATTTTTTCAGAGAAGGGCAGAGTCAAATGTCAATTCGGTGACAAACCATCTCCTCACGATTATTGGCAATTACATAAAGAGCAAATAATAAAGAGAACTTATGATAAGTATCATTCTTTAACAATCCGTAATTTAAGAGATGCAATATACAATAGCATCGACACAAAATTATGCAATAATTTTAGGATAACAGTTGCATTAACGATTCTCAAATATTTTAAGCCAAAATCGTGGCTAGATATTTCAGCAGGATGGGGAGACCGTTTGTTATCAGCAATTTTTTATAATATATCGATGTATGCTGCAGCTGATCCAAATAAAGAGCTTCATCAGTATTATAATAACATGATAGATACGTTTGTTCCGAAAACGAAGAGGAATAATTTTATATTATTTGAGGGTGGATTTGAGGATATGAAATTATCGTATAAAGAGTTTGACATCGTTTTTACAAGCCCCCCCTTTTTTGATTTAGAGAAATATTCCACACACGACGCCAATTCTTTCACAAAATATAAGACAGAAAAAGATTGGTGCAAAAAGTTTTTGCTAAAGAGTTTGAACAAAGCATTTAAACATCTAAAGGTAGAAGGGCATATGATAATATATATGGGTGGGTCCAAATATGTTATGGGGGAGATGATATCAGCGATGAATAAGATTGCCACGTATAAGGGAGTAATTTATTTTATGACAAATTTACCTAGAGGTATTCATGTTTGGCAGAAGTAGATAATCATCAGAGGCGACGTTCCATATAAAATCATTATTTTCGGAATATTTTTTTACGTATGGCCAAATGAGGTCATCGTATCCACTAACAGATGAATAGTATTTCTCTCTATTCATAACACCATTCTTAGCCGCCCCTTCGTCCCGAATAATTGTAATATTTTCATTCGATTTTGCCCATTGAATAACTCTTTTTTTGTGTCTACCTGCACCAGTTAAAAGTATAAATATTTTTGCCTTAGGAAATGCTTTTGCAATGGCCATGGAGATACCACCAGATCCGGCAACCATCCATATACGGGGTTCTTTTATCTCCTCCAAAGCCGTATTTTTAGCCGCCATTTTTATTTTTTTAGCCAACATATTTATCATAACTCCCTCTTCATCATTTAGGCCCATTGGGAGAATATAGGATGTTCCTTTATTATTCACTTCGTCAACAATTTTATATTTTAGATTTCGCGCCTCTCGATATGTTGAGCACAAGTATATTTTTGCACCTAATTTCTTCAGAGTAGTTAATTGCCTAGAGTGAATAACATCTTTTTTTGCCTTTCCTTCTAAAGAGAGGAATACATCACATTTCAGACCCAATTTATGTGCACCGTAAGCGGCTGCAACCGCACCGAATCCGTGATAAGTTCCAGAATAAACAAATTTTTGTATTATCTTATTCTTTTTTAAAATTGTTTTCATAAAATCGACAACAATTCGCTGTTTTGTTCCACACATTAAGTATCCATCTTGAATAATCCTAATATTTTTTTTACCATTATTTAATTTAATATTTTCAATAATGAGTTTTGGATTATCACTCATATACTATAAAAAAATATTATATTTTATATTATATTTTTATAATAGACAATAATAAATCTTTATTTATATTATCATAATCAAATAAATATGGCTTTAACCATACACATTTTTTATCATTTAATGGATTAACACAAAAAATTTTTTTTTGTGTTTTATTACCAATAAAATCATTTTCTATAAGAATTTCTTCTGGAACTAAATAAAAATGTTTTTTATTATCACAATTTAGCCAATAAAAATCATTATCTCCCTTCTCATATTGAATTTGTTTTCTTTGATTATTAATTTTACCATTATTTTTTAGTAATGTAAAATGATAATTATTTTTATTCCGAGAATCACTACCACCTACTTTTTCTTGTATTTTTTTATCACCAATTTTAAAATCATATACAAGCCCTTCCATAACATTATTTTTAAAAATAATATAATTAATTTTTTCTTCTCTAAAAATACGATATTCTTTTTCACGTTGTTGATAAATACTTATTGGAGTATCTAAAGCTTCATATGTATTTTTTTCTAATGAATCATATATTTCATATAATTTTTCAATAATATTTTCGTGTGTTAATTCATAATTATTATATTTTGATTTTTTAAGTCCAATAGTTATTTTTGTTTTACCACAAACTATATTATAAGGTATACCCCAAATTTTTTTATTATTTTCACAAATACATAATACAAGAATATTTGAATAATCTTTAACTAAATTAAAACTATAGTCTTTTAATGGTTTCTTACAAGTTTTTACTTGAATCCCAATCCATTCATCTTTTATACAATTTATAGGTTTCATTATAATATCAGATTTACAACCATCAAATGCTTTTTTTATTAAAAAATTTTCTTTTGTTAAATTTATAAAAAAATCAATACAATTTAATTCTTGTTTTAAATATTTTATTTTATCATTTTTTATATCATCTTTTATTTTATTTGAATTCCTTATTCTAATACAATCAGGACAAATAACACCTGTTTTTCTATTTAAAAATACATGGAAATAAACAATATGAATATGATTACAAGATGCAATATATTTATATTTTGGTGGTTTTTCTGTATTTTTATTAAATTCTTCTTCAGTTGTTAACAATGTACATTTTTGTTCTTCAAAACATTGTATTATATCTTTATATGTTCTTTTTTTAGGCATTTTAAAAAATATTTAAATATATTTATATATTTTGTTTTTATATAAATTAATTATTATTGAATTAATACTATATATTAGAATAATTATGTATTTCAACAAATCCATAAATCCTAAATATATCCTAAATATATCCTAAATATTTAATAATATTTTTCCACATGGTCCACCATTGGATATCCATCAACAAGCCATAATTTATTATTTGTATCTTTAATATCTAAATTTATTTTTTCCGGTATATTATAAAATAAATTCTGATTTATAATAAAATCAAAAATTTTACCATATTCAGATTTTAGTTTATTATCATTTTCATCGTTGACTGAATAATTTAGACTAAATATAAATATTTTATTTCCAATATTTTTGTAATAACTTGTAATATTCTGTTCCGGAATAATAAAAACAAGAATGTAATCTAATTGTGGCCATTTATTATCTATTTCGTATTGAAGTTTATAAGAATGTTTTATTTCATCATAATAATTATTTGTGCATATTGTTCGAACAAAAATAGTCTTTTTATTTGAGCCCATCTTATCATAGAATCGTTGTGTTTTTCTTATAATAGATTGAATAACATCTTTATTCATTATATCATGATGATAAAATGATACATATTCGCCGCGAAAACATTTATAACTGGTTATTTTATCATCAATCTCTATTTTTTTAGGTAAATAGTTTTTAAAATCATTTTCTATACAGTCAATAATTCCTTCAATAGATATCCTAACATAATCAAAAGGTAAAGATGCTTCATCAGAATAGTTTGTATATTTTAATCCAAATTTTGTTCCGCACCATCCACCCAATGAAATAAAATTCATATATAAAATAGAAAAATATAAATTTATAAAAATATATTTTATATTTTTATAAATATAGATGAATTTGAATTATGCAATTGGGATGATGTTTGTTTTTTCGTTTGTAATACAATATTTGATAATGAGTTATATAATGACAAATTCATACAAGGATGTTGTTAGTAGTAAGGGCAAGCTTTATGCATCATTGATAATGGCACTTTTTATGTGTTTAGTAGAAATTTTAATGCACGATTTATATACACAATCATTTAGTAAAAATTATTATATAGTTTTTATTATTTTATTAACATTAGTAATAATATTTTATAGAAAGCAGGTATTTATAAATGATAAAGATTATTTGAATGGGATGATAGAGCACCATTCGATGGCTCTTCTCACGAGTAATAAAGCATTATCGAAGACAAAGGATGGAACAGTTAGTCAACTAGCATCGAATATAATAAAAAAGCAAGAGCAGGAGATAGATGTGATGAAAAAGAAGATAAAAGATTTATAATTATATATTTTTATCATTATATTTTTTATTTTTTTCTCCAGATATATTATGACGTATAAAACGAATAGCACTCAAAAAAGTTTAAATGAGGCGAAGGTAAAATTATATAAAACGTTATTTAATAGTGGTATAGTTTTAAATAATCTAACGAAACAGATAAAAACAAAAAATTTTAATAGTCATAAATTAAGGGCATTAAAGATTAATAATAATATTAAAACAGCAGAGGGAAGACATCCGAAAATAGTGCTAAAAAGTTTTAATAGTCAAGATTTAGATTTAATTCCTTATATAACAACAAAGGATTTGAATGTAAATTTTAAAAATATTTTTCCAAATGAAGTTTATACAACAGAGGGAACATTTTCAAAGACATTTTTAAAATTAGTGAATAAGAATAATAGAGAATCGAATAAATATGTAATAAAGATTACAAAATCTAAATTCCACGATGATAAAAAAAATTTATTGGAGGAGTTTTTAGGTAATTTTTTGAATTATATATTAATGAAAAATTCTAATAATAATATGCATATATTAAAAGTATATGAATTCGGTTATTTTTTAAAACCTTACAGAGGTGTTTATGTTATTATGGAGAAGTGTAATTCAGACTTGAATGATTATTTAATTACAAATCAAAGATTATTTTCAGATTATCATAAAGAAGAGAAGATTACATATATTTTAAAATATTTTAAACAAATGTTGATTGGAGTAAATTTAATTCATAAAGGTGGTTATGTTCACATGGATATTAAGCTAGAAAATTTTTTGGTTAAAATAGATGATGATAATAATCCAATCATAAAGATTGCAGATTTCGGTCATTATAAAAAGGAGGGTGAGCTCATTTCTAGTCCATCAGGAACGTATAAATATATGGACCCAAAAATAGCGAATTTATCAAGAGTTGACAAAAGAATAAAGGTACGAAAAATATATGATATTTTTTCATTAGGATGTTGTTTCTACTTATTAAATGTAATGATAAATAATTTGGATAAACCAAAGTCATTCTTCCCATTTAATTTCAAAAGAACGAGTGATGAGAATTTTATATTTTTGAGATCGAATTATTATAATATATATTTTAAGGATTTTGAAGATTACGAGCCTGTTTATGTGGCCAATAAATTTAATAAATTATATGGTTATATGAATCAAAACTTTATAAATGATTTAGTTCATTTTCAATTAAAGATGATTTGTAAGTACGAAGATAGATATAATACTATAGATAATATAATTACAGATTTAGATAAGTTATTATCAAAAGTAAATAATAAATAATAAATAATTTATTTTATTAAATAATTTATAGTAGTCTTTATCGGAATTTTTTTACCACCTCTACATTCATTTGTACTAAATATAAATTTTATAATGTCAAATTTTTTTTTATATTCAATTTTTTTTTCAGTATAATATAAAAATACTCCAACAATTGTTAGCATAGTAATAAATAAAATTAAAGAATTTAATACAAATCCGGAAATATATTCAAATTTTTCATATTTCGGATCTTTTTTCTTTTTCAGTTCAATTAAGATTTCATCTCTGCGTAATTTTAGAATATATGTTAAACATATTAATATTATTATTGTTATAAATATATTATGATGTGTTTTTGTAATAAGAATAAATAATATGTATATAATCATTGTTTTTTTTATAATTTGTAAAATATTTAATTGAGGTAAATCATCAAATATGAGTATAGTGAATATTATAATTAGTATAACACATATATGTTGATATAGAATACTACCAGATTTTTCTCTATATCTACATGGTAATAATTTAGTAATATCAGCAGCATAATATATAATTATAAGTAAGACAGCAAATAAAGGTATTTTATTGCTTAAATCATTCATATAATATAATATAATATAATATATAATAAGTTTGAAGATAAAAATTTTTATATTATAAATAATAAAAATGCGTTTTATTATTTATCTCTCCATGTTAGTTGAAGTTATAACGTTTTCATTTAAGCCAACGATACAGTTTGATTTTGGTTATTTGGATAAAGAGAATGCAGAAAAATTGGAGAAGATGTATTATTTAAAGAACAAAAAATATTCACCATTTAAGTCATCGATATATAAAAAATATAGAGGAGAGGATTCAATATATGTTGCTAATTTAACAGAGGCAATACAACATATTGAAGAGGCTCTTAAAAATAATAATGAGACAGCTGAAGTGGAGGAGATAATTTATAATAATCCTGATAATTTATCAAAGGATGGTTATTTTGATATTCTTGGCGTATTTCATCCATTTAATAAACCATCTAAAAAACAACGTCCTTCATTTGATTATCCACCCACTCCAACGAATAATAATAATCAAGAGAATGATGGTAATTTTGAGATTATTAAGAATACATCGTACTCTTTTAAAAATATCGGTGGTTATGATGCAATTAAGAAGGAGCTATTGCAAACATCTGATATTTTAATTAATTATCATAAATATGAGAAGTACAATGTCAGAACACCAAAAGGAATTATTTTTGAGGGTCCGCCTGGGAACGGTAAAACACTAATGGTTAAGTGTTTAGCAGGAGAAATTAATGCGACATTTATCCCAGTATCAGGTTCAGAGTTTTCGGAAAGGTATGTTGGTGTTGGTGCATCGAGAATGAGGGAATTATTTAACCTAGCATCACAGAATAAGCCATGTATTATATTTATTGATGAGATAGATGCAGTTGCGAGGAAGAGAGGAAATGATTTAGTGACATCAAATTCAGAGAAGGATCAAACTTTGAATCAATTGTTAACGAATTTAGATGGTTTTAAATCATCGAATGGTATTTTTTTGATAGGTGCGACAAATAGGTACGATATTTTAGACCCAGCATTAATTAGACCCGGACGTATTGATAAGAATATATATATTGGAAATCCTGATTCGAAGACAAGGCAAGATATTATAAATATACATTTAAAAGGTAAGCCTTTATCATCATCTATAAATATTGCAAATATAGTAGAGATGACATCTGGATTTTCTGGTGCACAGATTGAAAATTTATTGAACGAGGCAATGTTGCATGCCCTTCGTGATAATAGAGAGTTTATAACGGATTTGGATTTGGAGTATATAGCGGACCGTTTATTAACGGGTTGGCAATCAACAGAGCTTAAATATTCTGATGATATAGTGAACCGTATAGTTATTCATGAGATGGGTCATGCATTAGTTGGATTTTTAAGTTCAGACCATTCAAAATTGGTGAAGGTATGTTTAAACCTAGGTTCACCTAAGAATCCCGGGTACACTGTATTTGAATCGAACGAGGAGAATATGAACATATATACGAAGGAGGGTTTATTATCACATTTGATAGTTTTATTGGCAGGTAGAGTTGCAGAGGAGATATTTTACGGTTCATCTATAACGAGTGGAGCACGACTTGATTTACAACAGGCCTACAGTTTAGCGCAGAATATGGTTTTGCAGTACGGTATGGGGCGTCAGACGATATATCCGGATATGAGTGATAAGTCGAAATATTTAATTGACCAGGAGATAAATACTTTATTATTTGAGGCACATAATAGAGCATTTAATATTTTAACAACAGTTAAAAACTTAGTGATAGAATGTAAAGATATTTTAAAGAAGAATAAGATATTAAAACCGGATAACATAATAGATATTATAAATTTGAAATATCCTGAGATTTGGGAGATTTATAAAATAGATATAAAAAATAATTATTAGACTAAGCTTTCATCCTCTTCACAGCTCTTTCCAGAACTTACAAATGTCATAAGTTTACGTTGAGTAGGAGTAGTATTTGTTTCATTTAACAAACTTGTATCAAGTGTATGTTCTAAATCAGAATCTTCATCACTGCTATTATTATTATTAAAATTTTGTAAAAAAATATTACCATTTAATCTTTTCATAGGTGTAAAAAATGATAACCCGTTATCGCGATTATGTATTTTTGAAACATTATATGATGTTTGACGTCCTTGTGAATGATGTCTTGAACCAGAATACATTCCAGCATTATCTTTACCGAAAGTTTTATACGTAATGTATAAATCATCGGCTAAAGTTTTGTAAAAAACATCATCCTCTAACATATTTTTATCAATATGATCTTTTAATAAATCAAAAAAATATTTAATTTTGTGTTTAATATCTTTTTTTTTATCAAAATCCATTCTTTTATCATTGCAAGAAAAATTATTTGCTTCAAAAAGAATTTCTTGAACTTTTTGTCGAAATATATATTTAACGAGACTTGTTTTTTCAATAGAATTTACATGATATAATTCTCTGATATCTTTATGATTATGTGCAACATCCTTTCCGAATATTGTTCCATATACATTTTCAGGAGTTTTAGAGCGAATATGATATATTTTTTTATCTTCACCAAGTAGTGAAGAGATATGTAGTGTATTATTCCAAGTATCTGTTTTGTAATCATAAATTTCACCATCATTGATATCAATAATGACATTATTAATGGATTGATAAAGGATACTATGTAATATTTCACCAAATATAAATCCACTATTTTCGATTTGATCGGCAAAATAGTAGGCTCCATTCTTTTTAGAAGCTAATTTTTGTAATAAAATAGAATTATGGTCAGAACCGAATCCGATAAATACACTTTTATATTTATCATTAACAAGCTGAGATAATTTTTTAGGATTATCAGATCCAGCTGTTGAATTTCCATCAGTTAGGAAGATATGCGAATTTTCACATATTTTTGTAATATCAATAGAATCGTTTGCATTATTTAATGCTAATTCAATATCAGTACTTGATAATGGTTCTATTTTATTAATAATTTCATGTATCATATGAATATTATCTCGAGAAACAGTCGTATTTTCAAGAATTTTATGAATATTGTTATCGAATCCGTACACTTCCACGGAAATATTTTTTTTATTACTTTCAGCAAGTAGGGTCATAATATTTTTAGTAGCATTGATGACATGATACATTTTTGTTCTACCATCGTTGCAAATATCATTCATAGACCCGGATACATCAATAGAAAAAAAGATATGTTGTGGAGTATTTGTTATTTCGACAGGTGCAATTTCAATATTTAGAATACCGAAATGATAATCATTATTAAATAATGAGAAAGGAACACCTATTTCATTATCAAATTGAATAAAAGCATCTTTAATAATATGTTCTTTGGAATTCATTTTATATAATTAATAATATAAAATCTATTTTAAGTAAAAAAATAAAAAAATCATTTTTATTTACACAGAGCAATCGTTATCAACCATCTCTTTAACTAGTTCATCAAAGCTGATTTTAGGAATCCATCCTAATTCATTTCTTGCTTTGGTAGAATCACCTAATAATTCTTCAACTTCAGCTGGTCGGAAGTATTTTTCAGAAACAAAAATTAATTCACGACCAGTATTTTTATCGTATCCAATTTCATCGATTCCATCCCCTTTCCACGCTATATCAAACCCTCTTAGAGCAAAAGCTTTTTCAACGAATTCACGAACAGAGTGAAATTCATTTGTTGAAAGAACGTAATCTTCAGGTTTATCATTTTGAAGAATAAGCCACATACCATAGACGTAATCTTTGCTATGTCCCCAATCTCTTTTAGCGTCTAAGTTTCCTAAAACTAATTTATCAGATTCACCTCTTACAATTTTTCCGAGACCAATGGTTATTTTACGAGTTACAAAGTTATGAGCTCTACGGGGACTTTCGTGATTGAAGAGCACACCCGAACATGTAAACATATTGTACGCTTCACGGTAATTTTTAGTAATCCAATGGGCATATAATTTAGCAACTCCGTATGGAGAGCGTGGATAAAACGGGGTTTTTTCTGTTTGAGGAACTTCAACAACTTTGCCATAAAGTTCTGAAGTTGACGCTTGATAGAATCGTGTTATATTTTCAAGTTTGTTTGAGCGAATCGCTTCTAATAATTTTAATGTTCCAAATCCGTCTGTATCAGCTGTATATTCAGGCATTTCGAATGAAACTTTCACATGAGATTGTGCTGCTAAATTATATATTTCGAGACGTTCCATATCAGGATAATTTGATTTAATAGTAGCCAAGCAGTTTGTTAAACATGACCCATCGGTCATATCACCATAGTGTAATTTTAAATTTTTATTTTCGAAAATATGGTCAATACGTGTAGTATTTATTAGAGATGATCGTCTAATTAATCCGTGAATGACGTACCCTTTTTCTATAAGTAATTCTGCTAAATATGAACCATCTTGGCCAGTAATTCCAGTTATAAATGCAATTTTCATAATATATTATAAATATATAAGTTAAAAGTATTTTAAATAGATTGATTTTGTAATAATTCGAAATGAGAATTATCATAAAGGTATTGATTTTTATTGTTGTTAAAGTAGGTGAACAATTTATAGAAATATTTTATAAAAAAATCAATTTGAATACCTTCATTTTGGCTTAAACTATTCCAATCAACGTAATCAATATTATTTTCAAAGAAATCAGAGTGAACATTTTTATTTTTAGATAGTATAATCCATGGTATTTTATTTTTAATAATAGACAATATTTCTAATGGGGGGTAGTCATTATTAGATAGATTGATAATACAATCGTCATCAATTTTTTCTAAATTGTCAAAAATAAAACTTGAATCTAATTTTGGGTTAACGGATAATATCTTCCAATTAATTTTTTCAAAATTTTCATAAAGATATTGTTGATTTAGACCGATATGTTTCCATATTTCTTTAAAATTATTATATTCGGGGAAGTTATTCAGAAAGAAGAAGAGAGGAACATATTTATTATCATATAGAGTTTTAATTAAATTATCATTAAAATGATTTATAAATTCGGCAACTAAATCTTGGCATAATATTGGATATTTTTTCCAAATATTTTGGGATGACGCGAAATAGAACGTATATGTATAACTTTGAAATAATATATTTTTATTTTTAATAATAAAATCATTTGTTAAAGATTCATTATACCATATAGGTGGTAATATATAAGATATATTATTGAAGACAGAAAAATGAATATATTTATTTTGAACATATTTATCCCAAATGATTATATTTTGATTATTGATGATAAATTCGTATGGAATATTAATATTCATATAAAAGAATTCTAATTGTGATAATGATAAATTATTATAATTATCGATAAAAATATGATATGGTGTATATTTATTTTTGAATATATTTCTTTCATATTTAAAAAATTCGAATATTGCATTATTTTTATCAGTATAATCAATAAATTTTAAAATATTTTGTTTGATGTCCAATGGTAATTTATCATAATTATATAAAGTTTTGTTCATATTATATTTTAGCTATTATATTTTAGTAATCATTATTTTATATTGGGTCAATAATTTGTGATTAACGTTCCTTCGGAACGGGCGGCCCGTAGGGGCGCCTATGCCACAGACTAAGGCTAATGATTTTTATATTTTATTTGAACATATTGAAAATTCATATAAAATATAAATATATATAAATATTAATATATATTATTTTATGCATAAAAAATATTATGTCATTAAATCATTATCTAATCAATATTACTATTTGATTATTGATTATGATAAAAATAATAATGAAAATATTATCTATGCAGGTGGAATTAAAAAAAAATGTATTCAAATAATTATAAATAATGAAGAAAACAGTGGAAATATTCAAATGGTTCAATATAATGAAAAATGTTCTCTAAAAAATTTATTAAAAAGTGGTGATGAAATGGTTCTTTTTTTGAAAACTATTTTATTATTTACAATTCATTATTTTCCAAATATATTGCAATATGATATTATTGATAATAGTTTTATATTATGTAGTGATAAAAAAAGAATTTCATTACCAGATTATTATTATGTTAAATATCGTAAAACATGGTATGAAAAAAATTTAGAGGCTTTTCCGTCAATAAAATCAATTGATTTTATTACTTTAGCTAAAAAAAATATTAGAAAAAATTTAAAATTAAAAATTATGATAGATAATGATGTTCCGAAAGAAGAAATATTAAAAGAATATTTATTTGATTATTTTAAAAGTAATGTTGATTGTTCAAATTATCAAAAAAATTTTAATAAATACATTGGTGATAATTTGCAAGGATATACATGGGTTATTGATAAAAATACAATTTTAAATTATAATATAAACTATATTTCAAAAAGAATAAAAAAAAATATAAATCATAATAATTTAAATAATATAATTAATAAATTAAAAAAAAATATAATAAAAGAACAGAATCAAAAAGGAGGTTTTATGAAATTATAAATATTTTTTTTTTACAAAATCTTAGCAAAATATTATATAATGATTTTATTTTTAACGTTCCTTCGGAACGGGCGGCCCGTAGGGGCGGCTATGCCACAGACTAAGGCAATGAATTTAGCGAATAAATTATGAAAAATTTTTTATTTTTATAGAAAGTTTGTCTCGACTTGCATTGCAAGTCTGGTGTTTCCATAGGAAACGTCTCATTTTCTTTCCTGTCGGTATAAGTCATTTCATTATTTTTTCAGAAAAAACATTGTAAATAGATTGCAATATTTTACTTGGCATTAAGAATATCCATTATTATATATTCCTCCCCCTTTTTTTAGGTCTTCTTTTATTTTAATTTTTTCTAATTTATTATGCAAAAGTTTTAAATCAGTATGTTTCGTTATTTTTTCCGAACTAATTATAATTTGATTTACATCATAATTATCAATTATGCTTTTTTCAATAATCCAATTAGTTCCTTGTAAAGAATTTCCTATAAGTTTACTAAAAATATATTGATAATACCTACAATCATATTTTTTTTGGAATAAATGATTAAAAAATTCTTTTAATAAAATATTAGGTTTATATATATTTTTTATGACATTTATATTTTTCTGATTATCAAAAAAATCTTCATCATAATATTCTTTTATAAATTCTTCATATGATAGATTTATTTTTTTATTTAATCTATTCATAATAATATTTTTATTTGATTCAATGAAATCTTTTGAAAATTCAGAAGGGTTAGCACCAAAATTATTTTCATACCAAGTTTTACCATATTTAACATATTGTAAATCAGGAAGTGATATTCTTTTACGATTTTTACATATTATAAAACTATTATCAACCAATTCATATTGTAAAACATCTGGATAGAGATTAGCAGCAAAAAATAAACTATTTTTAACTAAATCTATAGTTTCAATACCATCTTTTAATGTTTCAAAGAAAGAACATTTTTCATTATGTTGAACAAGTTCTAAAAGACCAATTTTTTTTTTATTATTAATGATAATATTTACACATTTTATATTCAATCCTCCAACCAGAATCGTATCTTCTTTTTTAGTTGATGATAAATTCACATAATAATATTTACTAAAACTTTTATTATTAAAATTTAGATTAGATTTTATAATATAATATTTTTCAGTCATATATTTATTATATACATACATATATTTTATATAAATAGTGTTTAACGTTCCTTCGGAACGGGCGGCCAGCAGGGGCGCCTATGCCACAGACTAATGCTAATGATTTTTAGTAAAAATAATTTATAATAAAAAGATATATTATTGAGAAAAATATATTTATAATTCTATTATATATATATTCATATAGGTAAATAATTATTAGACTTTTCATTTAGATCTATCTTTAACATTTTTAGAGATAATTCTTTATTATTATTATACACTTCTATAATGTACTTCTCAACAATGTCTTTTATATCACTTTTTGTTGCAAAATTTTCGTATTTTTCGTTTATATTTTTTTTACAATCATTTATAACATAATTTTTCAATAATTCACACTCTATATCACTATAAATATCATTTAATTGTTTATTTAATTTATCCATTGATTTTCGAACAATACTATCCATTTCCATTGTAATATATTTTTTTTCATTATTTTCATTTGTATAAACAAGTCCAGAGTTAGTTTTAGAATCAATAATTACATTATTATTAGCATCATTTTCTAAAATTTTTTCGAGAAATCTAGTGTACATAATTTGAGAAAATAATAGCATAAATTTATCATGTTTTTCAATATTAGAAAGGTCCCAATCTTCATTAAATGGTACTAATTTATCAATTTTAACTGTAATATTGTTTGTGATATTATTTGTAATATTTGTGATATTATTTGTAATATTATCATGAATATCATTTTTAATATTTATTATTTCTTTATTGATACTATTCTTTTTCTTTTTCTCAAATTGTTCATTATTTAATTGTTCAATCTCTTTATCTGTATAATAACATAATTCAGACCTTTTACATAAAAATTTACGATTCAGATGAATAGTAATATTATGTTTTTTAGGTGTTGTAAAAAAACATCTATAACATTTATAGCTTTTATAATTAGACATCTTTATTAGTTATTATAAATATATTTTTTAAATATAAAATTAAAAATATTATTTGCTATAAAAATATATTTTTATAGCATTTTATTTTATGATATTTATATTGTATAATTTTATAAATGCTATATTTTTTTAAAAATATATTGTAAAAATAAAACAAATTTCTATATTTTTTGCTATAAAAAATGCACTTTAAAAAAATTGCTGTTTTATATTTGAAAAATATATTTTAAAAAAAAAATAAAAAAATAAATTTTTATAAAAAAAAAAAATAAAATTTATAAAAACCATTTTTTTTCACATTGCATTTTTTTTAGCAAAAAATATAGCATTTATGTTTTTATATTACAATAAAATATTTTTATATTTTTTTAATTAAATGAATTTATACATTATTATTGTTAATTATTTTTGCTATAAAAAGTTTATAGTTTATTGCTATAAAAAACCATTTTATAGCATTATTTCAACTTAGTAAAAAGATTTCCAATTATTCTGAGAATGATTTTATCTTCAACGTTCCTTCGGAACGGGCGGCCCGCAGGGGCGCCTATGCCACAGACTAATGCTAATGATATTGTATATATTTTTAGTATAATTGACTAGTATATTGTGTTAATATCAAATAATTTACATTATTTCAATTTTTTTAATTATTTCAATACTATTGATATAATCAGTTGGTATTTGCATATATGAATTAAAATTTAAACTTTTTTTAAATATATATGTAATATGTTTATAATATTTATAATAATCAATTAAAACAAAAATTATCAATCCAAAATATTTATATAAATTGTATAAAAATTCTCTAGAATTGTTTGCTAGGTCATATATTTTTTTTATTTTATTAAATAAATTTTTTTTGGTTATATTTTTATATTTTATTTTTATAATATTAAATAATTCATTTGAAATAATATTATCATATAAATTATTATTATTAAAATTTAATTTAAAAAAATGAGATAATTTATCTTTATTATTGATTAAATAATTATTTATAATATTTAATGTTTCTATAAATTCCTCACTAACCGGTTTAGCTTTAATATTTTTCATATACCATGTTTCTCCATATAATAATATATATATTATACCTAAATTTAATGTTATTCCTTCAATATATATTTTAGAATCATCTTCAAAATAATATTTTAAATCATTTCCATATTCTTGTTTAATGTATTCTAGAACTGCTAATAACATTTCTATTGTTCCCGTTTTTTTAATTAATGACTTATTTATTGCACAACTTTCATAAAAATTTAAATATTGTAAATAAATATCGTTTTTTAAATCATTATCTATTTTAATTCTAATACAATATTCACCTTTTTTATTATATATTGTAAAATATTTGTCTCCTGATTTCATTTTTTCTATAATTACATGAAATTCATAATTTTCTGTTTTAATTTTTACATTATTTTGATTTAGAATTATTTTATTGAAATAATTACTATTATTTATTTCATTATTTTCATAAATATTATTAGATAATTCATTATTATTTTCATTATTATTTTCATTATTATTTTCATTATTATTTTCATTATTATTTTCATTATTATTTTCATTATTATTTTCTGTATCGTTATGTTGAATATATTTTTTACTTAATCGTGCAAAATTCATATAATATATTCTTATAAAAAATTTTTGTGATTACCGTAGTAAAAAGATTTCCAATTATTCTGAGAATGATTTTATTTTTAACGTTCCTTCGAAACGGGTGGCCCGTAGTGGCGCCTATGCAACAGACTAAGGCAATGATATTTTGCAAATAATTTATAATGTATAAATATATAAAAATTATAATCTACTAAAGAACATACATTTTTTATATTACTACCTTTTTTATATGAAGTGGTTAGACAACAGTAGAGTAAAAGTATATAAAAACATATCATATTATTTTTAATTATTATCTTTTATTTTATAACTTCTTATACCATGTAGGTTTGAGCGAAATATTGAATTATTTAAATTAAATCGTATGTTACTTCTTTTTCTGGACTTTTAATATCTTCTTTTTCAATTATTATATGTCTTTGAAATATATTTGTATATTCGTTTTTCTAATAATTTAGCAAAATAATATAAAAACAATATAAAATAATTTCATATATTATATATAAATATGAGGGTTAAGATATTTTGTGTAACAAAAAATGAATATGATATAATTGAAGATTTTATTTTATATTATGGTAATCTTTTTGGATATGATAATATAATAATTATTGATAATAATTCTTCAAATAATATTGTTTTAGAAATATATAATAAATATAAATTATTAGGAGTCACTATATATTATGAATCGAGATATGATGGAAATAGTCAAGGAGATAATTTTAATAAATATATGAGTATTTATAAAGATACATGTGATTATCTTATTGGATTAGATACAGATGAATTTTTATTTTCATATATAGAATTTAAAAATAATAATGACCCATTTAATAAAGAAAAAATTTTGGAAATATTTAGTAATTATAAAATAACGGATACATTATTTAAAATAGACTATTATCCATGTAGTATAGTTGATCCTACTAATAATAATTATATTGATAACAAAATAATAAATCCAATTAGAAATATTATATATTTTTCAAATGATATGAATATGACAGAGATTGATGAATGTAATTGGAAGTGGTGTTATACTCCTAAATATTTTTCTAAAAGTAATGCATTTATAAATACATCAAATGGTAATCATCATATAAATATTAGTTATGGTAATGAAGTAAATTCAAATCTTGGGCTACTACATTTTAATAATACAGGAAATCGAAGATATTATGAACGAGCAAAAGCAGTAATAGATGGTTATAAATATTTTTCAACAGATTTAAATATTAAAGACCAGATAGATATTTTAAAAGAAAATAAGCAAAATTTTAGTCAAGGATTTCATAAAGTGTGTAGTTACAATTTTATATTATTACGCATGTATATTTTTGATTTATTTATAAAATATATAAAAAGATTACCAGAAGAAGAAGAATTAACAACCCATTGTAAATTGAAAATTAATATGTTATCAAAAGATATTGAAGAAGAATTTAAAAATTGTGAAGAATGTATCAAAAATAAAAATTTAAAGGAAATTGAAATTAATGAAACAGTAAGAAATAATTTAATTTTTTTTGATGAATCAATTGATATTTTAAGAAATAGATATATTATTTTTGAAAATAATTTTTTACAAAATTTATTATTATCTTTTTCAAATCAATAATAAAAATATTATAATAAAATAAAATTATTTAATGATTGAAATAATAAATTTAGTTCTTCTTTATTTTCTTTAATTAGTATTTCTAAATTTATTTTTTTATTATAATTTATTTTTTTTAAAATTTTTATAAGTTCATTATGTTTATTATTAATATTATTATTAATAAATGGTTCCATATTTTCAGTAGAAATATCAATATTATATAATATATCTTTATAATTATAAATTTCATCAATATTATCATTTTCCATTATAATATTTCCAATATCTATCATTAATTTAATATTTTTATTATTAATTTTTCTGACAATATCACCCGCTTCTTTAATATTATTAAGATAATTACATCCATATTTTTTACTATTTGGTTCAATACATATTTTTAAATTATTTTCTCCTATATAATTTCCTAATTCGTTAAAAAACTCACAAAAAATGCTATTATTATCATTATCATTTTTATTTAAAATTTTTCTATTTCTAGGACAACCAAATACAATTATTTGTACATTATTTAAAATACTATAGTTTATAATTTTTTTTAGATGATCTAATAAAGATTGTTTAGTTTCATAATCAAAAATATTAGAATTTAATCCATATGTTACTGATTGAAATGAATATATATTAATATCTCTATTTTTAAATATATTTAGATCCATATTTTGTAAATTATTCCAGTTATCAATTAATTTAGTTGGTGCAATTTGTACATTTTCAATTCCATATAATTTTAAGATACATGCAAATTGAAATTGTGATATATCATTTACACATATATTTGAAACAATTAAATTTGTTTTATCGATTTTTTGGAATTTTATAAATATTTTTAAATTATGAAGAATAGATTCTTTATCTCGAATATAACCTTCTTTATTTGATAAAAATAATTTACTATATTTTGTTTTAATATTATATGTTATTTTAGAACTATTTTTAAAATTTTCAACAGAATAATCAAACATTTTTATTATTTCAAAACTAGAAATAGGTTCCGTAAATAAATTACAAATTTTTATTTTATTACTTAAAATAATATCAATATCATTTTTCAACCAATTTAAATCATACCATTGAAAAACAGATTCTTTTGAAATAGAATCTATATTATTATTATTAATTAAATCATAAATAATATTTTTTTTTAATCCTTTCCCAAATAATCCAGGTAAACGAACAATGTAAAAATCATTGAATGTATCTTTAATAAATATTTCAAACAAGCAACGATTTGAACCATATGTATGATTATTTAAAAAATCACAATCATAATCTTCATCTTTTTCTGAATTAGTATATTCATATACATCGATTGTACTTATTAAAATTATTTTTTTAATTTTCATAGTTTGTAATATAGATTTAATATTATTAATTATTCTTGTATCTTCATCAGGATTTTTATTAGCATACCATTTAATAGCTGGTATGCCGCAAAAAAATAATTCATCAAATTCCATATTTTTTGCTTCATTAAAATTTTTACTATTATAAAAATTATCAAACTTATAAAATTGCATTAAGTTTGATCCAACTAATCCAGAATAACCAACTATTGCTCGTTTCATTATTTTATATTTTATATATATTTTATATTTATATATATGAACGTGTGTAAAATATATATATCATAAATATTAATAATTTATTATTTGTTCTGTATATTTAATTCATCATAAGTAAATTAATTATTCCAATAATTAATTATTTTAATATTTGTACCTTCTATTCATTGTTCATCATATGATACTTCATTATTATTACTAAAAAATAATAATTTTGAAGCATTTCTTATAAAAATCTTATTTGTATAAATTATAGAACCATTATTAATTATAGTTATTGATCATATTATTTAATATATTATATATACTTTATAAAAGTTCTATTTTTTGATAATAATCTTCCATATCAAATATTCCGGTAATTTTACCACAATTAACCGTTATTAAATTATTAATTTTTTCTATATTACATTCTCTTGAATCATCATTACATATTAATTTTGTTTTATTTGATAAAAAATAACCTATATATTCAAAATTATCATTAAAGTCATTATAATAATATTTTATTTTATTTATCATATTTATTTTAAGAATCTCTAATGTTTGATTTGATAGAATATAATTATTTAGATCATTCAAATTATAAGAACTAATAATTGGAGTAAATTCAACATCTGTTAATGTATATATATTGTTAGAAATATCATGTGGATATAAAGAACAAAAAGGTCCATCTATAATAGTTATTGCATCAAATGTGGTTTCAGATATTTTTTTAAACAATAAAGATATAGTTTTTTCATATTTATATTTTTTAGAAGATAGATTTAATGAATTAAATGTGCAATCAATAATTAAATCACAATCTATATAAGTATTATCATCTAAAAATACAGTACTTTTACTAGTTTTATTATCAATATTTATAACCTTTTTATTAAAAATTTTTTTACATTTAATAATATTTTTAAAATATTGTTTTGTTATATTTGAATTAATAACAAATTCGTTAACAGAAAGTATATTATTATTAATATTATTGAATATTTTATTATCTACAATTTCAAAATTATAATTTTCATTTTTATATATTGAATGTATAGTTTGATAATCTATAAATGATTCATTTGATATTAAATAATAGTTATTATTAATTTTATTAACAATATTTAATTTTTCAAATTTTTTCAAAAATTTATTATAACCATTTTTACATAAATTTCTTGTTTTATAATTTCTTGGATAGTGATATCCTAAATGTAGTCTATTTTGGTTATAATAAGACGATTCATTAAATATATCATTATTTTTTTCAATTAATATAATTTCATATTTATCTTGTAGTAACAGAGCGGAATAGCAGCCATACCAACCTCCACCTATTATTATAATCTTCATAGTAATAAATATTATAATTATTATATTTTTATATTTATTACTTAATTTTTTAGATAAATTTAGAGAAATCAATAAAAATTATTCTATAAATAATTTTTATTTAATTTTCCTTCAGACAGCTGCTATGGACTGCTTATGCCATAGACTAAATCCAATGATTATTTAGTCTCCAATAATATTTTTGAGACTTTCAATATTTATTACTTTATATAATTCTCTCTTTAATGTTCTTAACGGTGTTATTGATATATTATTTATCTTTAATAGATTAGATTCTAATAAATAAGAATCGTAAAAATTTATAAATGCAAGTATTTCATTTAAAAATATGCCAAAATTACCACTAAAATTTGATCTATCAAAATCAAACATAACTATTTCAATTCCATTTGTTTTTATTTCCAAATCTTTATTATTATATTTATATTTAATAAAATCTTTTTTGGTATTTTTTATCAATACATTACCTAGATGTAAATCTCCATGTATAAATCCTAATTTTTCGAATGCTAATGTAGTTGACGCAATAACTTGATTGATAATAGATATTATTTCATTTATATTTTTTGGTTTATAATTTACAATTGAACCAGATAGATAATAATTCATAAATAAAAAATAATTTTCAGTACCATTATTTTTACAAAAATATTTTGGCAATGGTTTATCCAAATTATAATTATCAATATCATCTTTGCAACTAAAAAATCCTAAATATTTTGCAAAATTTACACAATTTAATTCTTCTAATTTTTTAGAATTCAAAAAATCTTTTTCTAATAATTCTCTTTTTTTTGATATTTTCACAACCACTCTTTTTTTTTTTATAATGTCTGCGATTATTAACTTATTCTTATTTTCTCCTCTGTTTACTGGTAATAATTTATTAGGAGTTAACCATCCATCAGTTGTTGATTGTTGATTCAGTATTTTTTGCGCTACATATTTTTTATAATCATTGTCATTATTCATTAAACCATCTAAGTCTGTTTTTTCTAAATAATTAAGATTAAGATATTCCATATATAAATATATTTATATAATTTTATATTATATTTTTATGCGAACTTAAATATCCAAAGGTTTATATAAAATATTGTTTTATAATATATTGTATATGAATTCAAATTTTAGTGATTTGATAAATATATTTTTTGATATATATTCTAACATTAAACTTATACAATTACAAAATAATGTTGAAGTAAGTCCAAAAGATATTAGTGAGAATAAATTTATTGAGTTGTATAAAAATTTGAATATTTTTTATAATAAATTATATAAAATTAAAAACAATCATATATTATTACAAGGATTTATTGATAATAATTATGTAAAAATAAAAGAGGTTAAATATTTTTTGCTAAGTATAAAAAGTATAAAATCAAGAAGTATACATGATAAAATTTTTACCAAAATATTAAAATTAAATAATTTTATACCATTAGGAATTACACAAGTATTCAAAGATTTTATAGAAGGAATAACTTACTTTAGTGATGAAAAAGAAAATAAAAATAAGATTCCTATTTATCATAGAGCCGCAAGTTGTGGTAATTCATCAGAAGATTTTATAAAAAAATATTTACAATGTTATAATACTCATGAAGAAATTGAAATAAAAAAAAACCATATTTTCAAATGTTATTTAGAGAGACTTATATATGATAATATGTTTAGAAACTTATCATTACATTTTCCGGCAACATTGAATAATCAAAATTTAACACAGAATAAAGGTCATTTATTTCAATTGAGTGAACGAGCTAAGAATTATAATAACTGTTTTTTAGGTACAAACATAAGTATTGAAATGGATTATGATAATAATTTTCCAATAATATTGAAAATAAATTATACGAAAGACGATAAGATTATAAAAAGAGAAATTTTTATGAAGTCAACCTACATTGATAAATATGGTAATACAAGATATGAGGACGATGTTTTTCATAAAATTATTGAAAATAATAAGGAAGATATAATTATACAAAAATTTATTGTAGAATGATTTTATATTCGTTCCTTCGGAACGGGCGGCCCGCAGGGGCGCCTATGCCACTGACTTGGAGAAGAGTTTAGCGTGTAATTCTATATATAATTTATGTTTTTATATTTTTTTTGATAATTATATGTTATCATCTCTGGTAAATTATTTTTATTAAAGTTTTTAATGCGATTGATAATTTTTTCATGAGACGCTTTTTTTTCAGTTGATAAGTAAGAATATTTTATTTCATATGATTTTATATTTTCTTTTTTTATAATCCAAGCCGTATCATATAATATACGATTCATATAATAAATAAAAATATACGCATAACATAAACATTCAATATGTTCTGATATAAAATTTTGCAAATAATCATACACAGATATATTTTCATGATATATATCTTTAATTTTTTTTAAAATTTTTTCTATTTTATCTTGGCTAATATTATTTTTTTTCAAAAATTCTTTATTTACTGATATAAATTTTTTTGAATCCATGTTTATTTTTTCATTTAATCTATTATGAATAATCGATTTTTGAACATCAATAATATCAATATTAGATTCATCTGGTATTGCATTAAAATGTTTTTCATACCAAGTCTTACCATATTTTATAAAACTTAAATCTGCCAATGATATTTTTATATTATTTGAACAATTTATTGTACTATTATCATTTAAAATAAATTGTTGTATATATGGATATTTATTAATAGTAAAATGAAGTGCTATTTTTATTAGAAGTATTATATCTTGATAATTTATATTAAAAACATTCATGATAGTACATTTTATATCATTACTTACATTATTTAAAGTTGCAATAGGAGAATCGTTATAAACTAATATTTCAATACAAGGTCTTGATTTATAATTACCAAATCCGATATTTATAGAGTTATTATTATCATTAATGACGGATACATAATAATTTATTTTTTTATATCTATTATTATCATATTTTGCAGTTTGTATAATATAATATTCATTCATTTATTTAATAATATATTTAAATTTTAAATTATTTTATTGAATTATAATAAAAGGATACAATTGATGATATGAAAGTTATACCACCAAAGAAGGCCACTCTTCGTTTATCTATAATATGTTTTATGGCCGTTGTTGGATTCATTTGATAATATTTAATTAAATAACATGCAACTAGGGCGCATGAGCGTTGTCTACCTGCAAAACAGTGCACTAATACTTGTTCATTATTCAATATACTATTGTTCATTTTTTCTAATACATTTGTTTCCACCATAAAATTTAGAAAATTATTACATTCTAGAGGGTCATCTTCAATTGGAATTCTAATGCAATTTTTACAATTTTCCGGAAATTTTATCATTTCGTCTTCAGTACAATTTACTATCATTGAGAATTTATCACTAAATTGTAATGATAACATGCTACCAATAAATAAATTATTTATAATTTCATCATAATAATTTTCATGCATATTATATATTTTTGTATAATATTATTTTATATAGTATTTTATGTCATAATTTGTTTAACGTTCCTAACGGAACGGGCGGCCCGCAGGGGCGCCTATGCCACTGACTATAGACTATTATAATTATGATCAATATTATATTTTTTACTCTTTTTTATTTTATATATATGAATATAGAGATTCTATATTAAAATTATATGTTGTCATATAACATAATTTTATATATACACTTTATACACTTTATACACCTCTTT
>JACCEB010946968.1_pt1 | contig 72750 bp, 54 predicted proteins | sample 7454761 | NCBI WGS metagenome assembly JACCEB01 (sample SAMN15323454, study PRJNA562643) | freshwater metagenome | isolation source: river surface water | place: USA:Blue River Watershed | collected 2017-08-18 | reverse complement strand
GCCCGATTCCGCAAGCTTACGGGTTGGGTAATGCAGATTTATTCAGGGCAATTCTCAAGAAGCGCGAATCAATTAAGAATTTGTCCCACCTAGATGATAATGTTTATTTGGAACTTGAATTTGTTAGGCCTGTTGACTCAACACGGGCGACATTTGAATATAAATTTAAAACTAATGAGCTTTGTAGTGATACCAAATATGTTTATAAGTATCCATATTAATCATCATTTTCATTATTCCTCCCTCTAATTAAAGTGTGAGCGTTTTTAATTTTTTTTTGTTGAATAAAATCATTAATTTAAGCAGGAATTACCAGTAAAATGTTATTAATAACACATAACACAAATAAACTAATACCAAAAAATATAATGTCATCAATCTGGAATAATTTTGTAAGGACGGTGGATAGGATTGGTGCTATTCTAGGTATCCGCCGCGAAAATCCTGATACTAATCCATCAAGCGGGATTGATATTACTAATTCGGGAGCGCAACAAATTAAATTCCCCGCGAAACTTGATGATTGGCAAGACGCCCAAGGATGGGAACGGTATTGGAATTTACGGGCGAAATATCCCGCAGAATTCGCGGGAGCTGATGTGTATATTCAGACATTTAATCCTGCAGAAGTAGAAATGATTATGAATCACGTTCATGAACAAATGTGCCCGACTATATCAGGTAATTATATTCAAATAATAAGCGACATCGACCTATTCAAAAAAATAGCTGAAATCCGGCAAACTCTGGAAGCCGGGCAATCGCCAATTCTACTTGAATATGTAAAATTAGATTATGTATTGGAAAGTATGCCCTCACAATGTAAGTATTCGTTTAAGTTTGTTGGCGCGGATACAATTTATAAATATTAAAAACACAAACCACATTTTTTTTTTGTGTTTTTTTTTCTATTTTTTCGTTTTTCTATTGGTCCTTAACAGTTTAGTCGAAATTAAACCGGATATCATCCCGCGACCAGGTGAATGACCGGATTTCGGGGATATCGGCATCAGTAAGGCATTCCGGTCTTGGGAAAATCGCGAACTTTTCAATACCATTTTTATCTGGATCAGCGGTAATCCGGTAAATCGCAATTTGATGGGGTTCGAAAATAGCTATGAATCCCCTACTAAAATCTTCTTCCGGAGAGATAGGCATGTATCTGATTTGTTGGATAGCACGAACATCGCCATGATATTTGATTCCCTGGTCGAAAGGACAGCCTCTAGGAACACCATTATCAAAATCATCACCAATTCGCGGGTTCTTCAAATAAATTATATATCCGGTGCTAAAAGTGCGGATAGAATAGTAATCAACTTCTGCGCTTGCTGCTCTTGCTGGGTCTAGGTCAGGATTAGCTAGAGCAGTATCTTCATATATACCTAGTAATTCCCCATATTTTTCCTGGATATACTTTTCAATTGGATTTTGTGATGTCATTTTAATCCAAATAGTTTGTGCTTGAGGATATTCTGATGGTTTACTTTCTAATTAGTTTTTATGTTTTCAATAGGTATTTTATCCAGGCAAACAATTTTTATCCTAGCACAGCAAAATTTTTTTACCTCCCAAAAAAAATTCATGAGGGTCCCAACTAAATTGCTGTGCTAGGTATGTTGTTTGAGTGTTTACAATTAATCAGATTAGAAACTATCCTCTAAAAGCCTAGTGCGTTTACAAACGCAACGGCTTTTAATTGAGGAACTCACCTTACTACGGCGGATTTTGGGTTATCCACAAAATCCTAGCCGGTTAAGTAAGGATACAGATAACTAAAACTACAAAAAAAAGATTTTGTAAGTCAATGAAATGAATCAAAGACTGCAATACTTAAACCACCGGATAAAGAGTCCGGAAGGATTTATAAAGTATTGGGGTCTAACCTGACCCGCAGGAATTTGATTGCTGGTTTATTCCAGCGCCAAGGACTTTCACCCCGGCTCGTCGAGCTGATTCAACATTGCTGTGAAACTGTTGACGTTGGACTTCGCACGAAGCATAGAATTCAGAAGGGCTGACCACCCCGCGTCATTCTCTGACATCGTCAACAGTGCATCTCTCGCTCTGTAGTAGTCCTTTTCCCACTCACTAATCACCTCAATCAACCACTCCCTCTTCTCATCAGGTGTCATAAGTTGCTCGACTGGTGACATGCTATTCTTTGTTAGGGAATGGCGTATTAAAATTTATTCAATTATTTTTTATTAATCAATTTTTGTTTATTCAGCTGTTTTTGCTTTTTTTTAATTTTTGCAAAGTATTTATTCTAAAAAATAAAAAAAATAATTATCCTCCTTTAAAGGCTCGCTTGTGAGCCTGAACATAACTTACTGCCGGCATAGTAAGACTATCCTCTAAAAGCCTAGTGCGTTTACAAACGCAACGGCTTTTAATTGAGGAACTCACCTTACTACGGCGAATTTTGGGTTATCCACAAAATCCTAGCCGGTTAAGTAAGGATAAATTTGTGGTAATAAGAAATTTACTAACCTATTAATGCCCGCCATCTTGACTTACATAACAAAGGAATGCATTCCAAAAGATGTTAACACAATTCAAGAATACAGGCTGCAAATGCTCAGGAACTAGTGCAAAATTAGCCATTTGAACTAGCGGCCAAACAGCACAATCTGTCATATAAATCTTGGCGAACTTGTCCTTAACATTAGTCCACCCGTGTTGAAAACTTTCAGAAACTGGTGCGAGTGTAATCTTTACTTTACCATCGGTTTCGGATCGGTATGTAAATTTGGTTTTGGGGTCAGTGAGGTCCATAAGCATAGTTGTGCTAATCATAAAGAATATCGGGTAAGCAACTGAAAAGACGAATTGGTCAAGATAAACTTTAGCAACTAGGACTGTTTTAGACCTAATAATGGGCTTATCGATCCTGTCAAAATTCATTTGGAACTTTGTGCGAAAAGTCTGAAAACTAACTTTATCGAGTGTATTATCCTTAATTGCTAGATCCAAATGTTCATGGAATTTACGTGCCAAAAATCGGGTTTCATTATACTTTACTAGTTTTTCAATAAGATTTGGGACCTTTTTGAGTTTGTTAAACCAACCATAATAAATGGGTCCGGCAACTAGTGTCCCAAAACTGGTGAATATGAGTAGGCGCCTAGCACTTGTTGTATCCCGGCGGCCTTGTGTGCGTTCGATATATTGTGCTAAATAATCACCAATACCATAGCAGACCCCAGTAGATAGTGATACACCTAGCAGTGGTTTGGCCTCCATAAATAAGTTGTATCGTCTGAGAAGTGATGCCATTATGACTCTATTTGGTTAGCAGCGATTTATAATGAATTGTAATATTACCGTATTCTGCATCGAAATAACAAAACGTTTTTTTTGCAAAAGGTAGTCTCTAATTTTATATTTTATGAGCCCTTAAAAATATTTGTGGAGGCTCCCGACTAAATTGCTGTGCTAGGTTACTTTTTTGCAAAAACATAAAAAACAATATTAATTGTGTTAAATCTAATATGAATCATGAATTTCATGGCTAACTACTTGTAGGTAGAATGGCTTTGGATTCCAAAGTGGGCTAACTACTTGTAGGTAGAATGGCTTTGGATTCAAACCGAGTAATATACTTGTCCATATTTTCATCTATCTCCTGGAAATTCATAGCAATAAATTGACAACCCAATTCAAAAGGCCGTTGTGGGTCATAATTACGGGTTATATAATCACCTTCACGATGCGGAACTACTATGCATAAGCCACCTGCTTGTGTGTATGCCTGAATACGCCCACCGTCAAATCCAGCACTATCAAAATCCTGTGCACATACGCGCATAATTGTTGCATGACTAGCTTTTGCACTATCAAGAATTTGGTCTATACCTAATGAAGTCGGACTAGGAGTATTACTTAATGGTTCTCGTGCCCTATTTAGTAATTCAGCGTCTTCAAAATTGTCACTCCTTGTGACATCATTCTCGTCAGGAGACAGTTCTTCAACATCTTGCACATCTAGGCCCGATTCTTTAAGTTCATCAGCCAATGTTTTGATATTATCAGTTAGTCGGGATTTCTCACTTTGTATTTGCGCATCACTTGGTCCGCCTGACTTAGCACTCTTATTACTCTTTTTGGCTGCTGCAGATGCGATTGTTTCCTTAGTAAGTGAATCTTCTAATTTTCTAAGTTGGTCAGCCTTTTTGGGAACAGACTTATCATTTGTTTTTTTGGCTTTTGTAGGCGTGCTAAAACTTTCAATAGCACCTGCAACACTACTAGTTAGGTTAAATTGTTCGTCATGCCAAACTGCATTAACCAATTCTTCTAATCGGCTTCCTTCAAACCCAGGGCTGCTAAATATAATCACTTTATTTTCCAGTTCACGCATAGGTGTCTTGGCAAAATCGGCAGTGAATTGAAAGGCATATTTAGCATCTAGGAGCTTGTCCCGGAAATAATCAGTTAGAATATCAGCCATTAGGTCTAGGCAATATGTATTACCACCAGTTGATAGATTCAACCCAATAAATAATGGGTCAGTGTTATTAGGCACACCGTCTTCACTACTTGCCACCCGGAATGCATTTTCACTTATAACCCGGATAACCGATTCAAATGTAGTTGTATTTAACATGAGTTTCCATTCCCCGCGGGCATAACCTGAATCTACTACTGGGACACCTTTCGGGCCATACATGCTACTGAATACATTCAATTCAATATACCTAGCACCACTCTTCAACACGGCTTTGGCTATTAATTCACTGGTATATGAAAACATTTGATTTCCGCTGTGACATGCATTATAACTACTAGCTATTTGAAATTTATAAAGTGGTTCAGTAGCTTCTTGTTGGGTCATTTCCAATGAGCTTAATTTTTGATACCTTTGATACATACTCATTTTATCTAATGTCCGACTAACATTAAATGTTTTGGAGAAGAAATAAATAAGTATAACTAGGACAATAACTAGAAATACACCTAATATTATTACATAGTTTTCAGCGTTTGCAATTACATGAACGTCTTCACCAACACCTGAATCATCACCTAACTCTTCAACAGCAAGCTGTTTATTTCCACTTGGTTTATTGGTATTCGCGGGTTTCGGCATAATATTACTTGCCGCATTTTTTGCAAATGCAGCCACTCTATCAAATAACCCGGGTTGTTCAGGTGGTTTATTTGCAGCCAACATTTGCTCGCTTGTTTTAACTCTGTTATTGATACCATTTACTAGTTTTGTTGAGTTATTAGTTCCAACCGGCATAGGTTCTTTATTCGCACCAGCTTCTTTTTTGAATTCTGTATTTAATGCTTTGTCAAAATTATTAGCAGCACCTAGAGGTGCAGTATTATTAGCAGCACCTGTCAATGAATTCAGACCCGCATTGCCCGCCGGTGTCAAATCATTATTTCCTGGTGGTTTAGTTGTATTATTTGCTGGCGGTTTAGGTGTATTATTTGCTGTCGGTTTGTTTGTTGCCGGTGGAATTACTGCAGGTTGATTTGTTGACATAGCTCCGGTTTTATTATTTAATTGTATTTTGTTCTGCTCCTAGTAGTCGCATACCTGCAATAAGATATTTTGTTCTGCTCCTAGTAGTCGCATACCTGCAATAAGATATTTTGTTCTGCTCCTAGTAGTCGCATAAACTGCATGTGCACAAAGTATATAATTATTTGGCTTGTGTAAATGAATTCTGTATCTGGAAATATTTTCCGCTACCTAGACTAGCTCCATACCGGGCAGGTTTAATTATTTTCCCTTTATTATTCCTGGTTTCTTTTTGGATAAGTGGTTGGTCAGTCTTAAATAATAGTGTCCCATTATCATTGGCAAATAAATACCGACCTCCAAAATCGGTTAGGGTGGATTGGCTACCAGCTTGTGTGAGAATGAATGCGGAACGCTGTGAATCAGGTCGTGCTAGGTTAGCGGATATTTGGCTGCCAGTGCTAGTCAAATATTTATTAGTTCCGGTATCACGCAAATAGACGGCGATGGATTTATCACCTGTTTTGGCACCGGATACAGGTGCAGGTTCGACAGATAGAAGTGCGCCTTTATCGATTGATGCGGATTGACTAAGAGATACTACACCACCAGCAAACACTCTCAGTGTCCCTGAACCGTTTGCTGATGCTACTCGGATTTGCCGGATAATTGGTAATCTAGCGACCCCAAATACTAGTTGCCCAGCATTATCATCTGTTTTGGGGACTAGTTTAACTGATGTACGGATACTTGCCAAATAAAATGCATCTCGGTATCCTGCTGGATACAGCCGGAAACTGGTTGAATATTCCGGCTTACCTAGTTTGCCTGATTGGGAATTAGTGGCGGCGTTAGAATTATTCATAGCTAGGCTGGGATATTCAGGTTGAAAAGATTGATACTTTAATTTTGAGTTAGTTGTCCCAACAGTAGACAAATATACATCTGGTGCGGCACTCTGTTTATCAAAATCCTGGTTGACTGTTATGACTAAATCCGGTTGGCTGGCACACGCCAACATGATTAATTCACCCGATTTACTTAATGGACTACGCCGTAGCACAAACCCAGTAGTATTAAATAAATCATTAGTAGATATATTCGGGCTAATTGTTGCAATACGCAAACGTTCACCATTTATAATAATTGTTTTAGTTGAACTGCCAGATTCATCGAAAGATTGTGAAAGTAATCGCAGATAACTAGTCCCGTTACCATATTTCAATAAAAAATTGGTATCGGCATTACCACTTGATTTACCGGCCGTATTTAAGTCAAATGAGCCAATTGCGTCGGATAAACCGGATTCACTTGCTGGCAAACGTAGACCACTGGGTTTCAATACATAACTTGACTTGCGGAATATATTTATATAACCTAGCATTGTTTCATCATTGGTTTGGTAGTTCATGGCGATAAGTTGGCAGCCGGACATGATTGCATCTGCTGGATTATAATTGGGGCTATTAATTGGTGCACCACCGGTTCCCGAAATTGCTGATTTTTGAACTGGTTCTACTAAGGTCATACCTACCATATTAAATAATGTCAAACGTTCACTCACTGGCGCCTCTGGACCTAGCACCGCATCCATCATCTCTTTCGCGGACAATCCATTGCCATTTTGTCCACGAATAATTTCGGATAACTTGCCTAACGCTGCAACCCGAGTCTTTTGTTGTGTCTGGCTTAATGACCGGAAATATGCTACTTGGTCAGCTTGACCTGATAAATCAGGTTGCACGCTATCATTTCCTATTTGTTGCCAAAATTGCTTGGGCATCGGCACAACTAATTCATTTAGCCGACTGGCTTCATACCCGGGTGTGCTAATAAGAATAATTTTATTGAGCAGTGAACAAAGGGGTTCAAAAGTAATTGGCCGACTACGGTATGGTTTAGTGTCTACTAGCATGGTGCCTAGTAGTGCTTGGATATCTTCGGCTGCTTGGTCCAATACCCCGTCATTATTGGTATGAATCTGCAAATGTAGAATCAATGGATAATTAATGGCGCGGAGAATGGGGCGGTCTGGGTCGGTTGTTTCAGGTGCGATGAATTTGAATGCCACGTCGCGGATTGCTGCTAGGACTTCCCGGAGAGGCAGAGTATTCAAACTAGTTATAAGATTGCCTTCTGCGGTTGCGACTACCGGCTTACTATCATAAGATACCCCATCCGCCGCAATGGGGATTTGTATATACCTAGCACCGTTGAGTATTACTCGTGTGACCATATCAGTGCTTACATAGTCCATTTTTTGTTTGCCAATTGCAGGGGTGTTATAACTCGCAGCTATATAATAATCGCATAACCGGTGTTGGAGTTCGGGTTTTAATTTGTCACATTTAGGCAATTTCTGGAGCGCAAGTTCTTGATGATAGGTTATTTCTGTTTGTTTGGCTGCATTAAGTTTATTAAATGTCCGGTTATATAAGTATATCACCAATACCGCTAATAGCACAACAAGTGATGCTAGGATAATCCCGTTGAAATCTTCATTGATGAACTTATTAACACGTTGCCCTATACCTAGCTGTGGTCCTGATTGATTGCCTGTCCCCACCGCAAGTGAATTTAATAATTTCGAATTATTTGCTGCTGACATATTAGTAGGTTATTACAGCGCTACTCTGCTTTACGATAATTTGATAAAAGAAAAACCGGTAAAAAATAATTAGCTTCATATTAGTCCAATGTTCCTAACAGCCGGAATAACGAATCTATTTGTTAGTCCAATGTTCCTAACAGCCGGAATAACGAATCTATTTGTTAGTCCAATGTTCATTACAATTCATGCAGACATAAAGGTTAAGGAGTTTGACATTATCGATACACATAAAGAGCACGTCATTTTTGCGTTCACCAGTATTACTACCACATGCTTTATTGGGACAAGGCATAATGTCAATATGCGGGATAGTCGGGTCATACTTAAGGAAATCCTTACGGCGAATGTAATACTTCAGACGGTCAATATTATATGGGTTGGTATAGATACATGAGTTATCAGCATTCTGCACAGTATTCTTATAATTACAGTTCCCGCATTTATGCACAAGTTCTACATCACCACCTTCTTTTTTTGCAATTTTAAGAAATAGTAGATTACGGCAATCTGGGCAAAATTCCATTTTGATTTGTTTTATGTGGGTTAGTCTATCTTATTTAATAGGTATCTAGTTTTAAATTAGTATATATTATTCGCGGATGGTGAAAACAATTTTTATGTTGCTGAATGACTTGACACCCTCTAAATATTTAAAATATGTTTATTAATAATAAATTACTTATAGCCTAGCAATCAATTTTAAATATGCCTAGCAAACATCGCCGTCATGCACGAAAGGGTGCAAATACAAAACAAAATAAAACTGTCAAGAAACATCACCGCCGTTCGCGCCATCATTCAAAGAAGCAAACAGGTGGATCACCGGCTAGTCGTTCAGTTATGGACTTCGTAAATACTAGTGGTCCTGCTCTTGATGATTACGCCACCGGGATGGAATTACCCAGCATGGATAAGATTACTAAATGCGCAACTCAACAAATGGGTGGTAGCATGGTAAGTGATGTAGTTAATGCTGCTCAAACTGGAATGAATGATTATCAAACTCAAGCCTATTTACCTGCTATGAGCCAACTCGGACCAGTAACTCAAATGGGGGGTGCCGGTTGCGGGGCTAACCCCAAACAAGCGGGTGGTGCAGGTTCATGCGGTTCTACTACCCCTGAGAATTTGCTAGGTAATGGTAATCTAGGACAAAAAGGTGGCAGCCCAGCTAGCGACCGTCTTGATTCATTCACCCAAGCATATACTCCATCTATGACTATGAATGAACAAAAGGGTGGCGTTATTACACCAGATATGATTCCGTCTGGTCTAGAGCCACAACCTTATATGCTTACTGGTGGTAAAGGCCGTAAAGGAAAAGGCAAATGGTCTAAAGGAACCCAAAAAATGAAGAAGATGCCAATGCAAAAAGGTGGTTCATTCTGGAATATGGCCGGTTGCGGGCCTTGGAATGGAACAGATGCCGGACGCAAATATGCAGATTTCTTCACCAAGACTAGTAAATGCCCCGGTCCTGAATGGTATGCCAACCCCCCCGAACTCCCCAAAGCCGGGTCAGGTGATGCCGCTGACCTTGCTATCGGTGCTACTTACCCATTTGCGTAATCAATAAGGTTCGCATCCAGAAACCTCGAATTTATTTTTAATACCTGTAAGTTTTAGTTCAAAATAAAAATGTCGTGGTATAGATTCATTCCCGTATAACATATCTAATGACTCTATTTTAGCCATCACGCCATTAACCATATTTTGACACTTAATTTTGTAAATTTCTTCAAACAAATCTAAACACGCAAGTTTATATGTTGTATGATTTTGTGGTATTAACATGTATTGGGTGCTTGGATCGAGACCAGTTGATTCATATTCATAAATAAATGCTGATATCTTGTTTATTTCATCCCGCGAAAAACTGCTAATTATTCCGTCTAATCCATTAAATTGGTCGGGATATTTATTTTGCCATTCTTTTAATTTGTCCATATTTTATGAGATTATTTAACAGGTTAATCTTGATAATACTTAAGTTGCAAATTGTAGAGTTTGAATGATTTAATACCCAAATGAATAATAAATAATAAATGTTCGAGTGTCCTAAAGAATTACTGGGCCTTCGGGCTAATGATTTAAATCCTGGATACTTATATTCATATTGGCTTACTATTTATTTCATCGTATTCGCAGTTATATACCTAGCACTGCAAGGCGGGGTAGGGTGGTTATCTTATTTCAATCCATATCCAACCATTATGATTGGAGTTGTGATTCAGCTCGTATTTTTTGTGGTTGGTGCCCGCGCTATGCCCGTTTATTTCATTATAGGTGTCGCTATTTGGAAACTAGCATTGGTTCTCTTAACATTAATTATTCTACCAGTTGATTGGTCGCCGATGACGGTTGGATTCAACCTTGCTGTGCTAGGGTGTTATTTCCTATATATGTTCTGGGTGCATAATATTAATCCTATAGATTTATATTCATGTATTGAAACAAACCCAGATTACTATCCTAGAACCGCAAGTGAATTCCTTAGAGTCCGGTTTAAATCATGAGTTTGACTGTTAGAAAAATTGTTTTCTTTTTTCAGGTTATTCTAAAACACTAAAAAGTATCCTAGCACAACAACAGTAACTTAATTACAACAATCCCAACACACCAAAACAAAAAAGAATGTCCGCCATAAAAGCACTTAATAACCGCGTATTTCTAGGCAATGAAGATAATGCTAAGAATCTGGAACTACTCCAATCATATGCAATTACCCATGTGATTAGTCTAACACAGTCGGTATATCACCCAGATAAATTCAGTTATTATCCAATTAACATTGATGATAGTCCACTAGGTAATATCTATCAATACTTTGAACCGTGTGTAGAATTCATTAATGAAGCCCTTGAAGACCCTAACGGGCAAAATATCCTAGTTCATTGTGCCGCTGGGGTTAGCCGTTCGGCTTCAATTGTTATTGCCTATCTTATGAGCTCGCAACGCGTGGATTATGAAACTGCCCTAGCACTTGTGAGAGCCGACCGACACTTTATTTGCCCGAATGAAGGATTTGTGCTACAACTCCGGCAATGGCAAATGGCGCTAGGTATTCCATTCAGTGAGCCTGAACCATATCCCCTACCGGTTTGGCATTCAAGTAATGGCAGGGTTAAAATATATGATGCCAACGGGCTTTTCCTACCCAAAGAATCGCAACCCGACCCGCAGATAACACAAATTATTACCCGGTTTTACATGCAAGATGGGATTGGCGGATATCGTGTTGAACTAATGAATGGTGCGCCACAATCTGCCTTCACAGGTTTCTCATTCCCAAAAGTTAGTTATGCTCCACAAGATATACACGCTAAACCCGAACAAATAATTATTTGCACTAGCCGTGTATTGCTAACATTTATTGTGGCAAAATGTATGCGGATTCAAGGATTTGAGTTTGATGATGTCATTACTGAATTACAGCGCGCGAATCTAGATACTAGTCCCTATATTCGGCAACAACTAGAACAGTTAATTATTGGCGGTAGTGAGGACCTAGCACAAGAACGTCTAGGACTACTTCAGACTTATGCTCGATATATTGCTTATCACGGACCAAATGATACAGATGACCGGCTTTGGGGTATTTATGACCTCCTTCTCAAATTCGAAACTTGGGCCATTCCGGAAGTTGAAACTGCCCGCGATGAACTTGTATTCCTAGTAGCAAATAGGCTTGGATTAGATACACCTGATGATGAATTTGAATATCATGACACGGATTCCGCAAGTGCAGAACCTAGCACAGCTGCTTATACTACTACTAATCCTGAATCTGAAAAAATATTAGACCACGAACATGAATTGGACGAGGATATTTAATAAAACACAAAAAAGACTAATCTAGTTTATTTTATGTCGAGCAGATTAGCAAAACTGACAAACCATTTATCCGGGTTGGCTACGAGAAATGGTTATAAAACGAGCCAAACTTATTTGTTTTAAAGTTTTGTTTCATTTTTTGTATAATTTACTATTTATCCAAAAATTTCAAAAAATAATAGATTATGTATGTAATCCTTTGCCTTTAGCGCTTTCCAAGTGATAAGATTACGTGAGTAATCTCTAGCGCTTCCCCAAGTGATAACATTACGTGAGTAATCTCTAGCGCTTCCCCCCAAGTGATAAGATTACGTGAGTAATCTCTAGCGCTTCCTCCCAAGTGATAAGATTACGTGAGTAATCTCTAGCGCTTCCACTTCTTACCGCATTCCAGGCAAGTAATAAAGATAGTCATAGGCTCATCCGCACTACGGGTCTGGAGTTCGAAATAGGAACAATTGCGCTTATTACAACGCCCGCATTTAAACATAGTCGTCGTATTAAAATGGGTCTTCTGCTTATTCAGTTGCTCAATCTTAATTTTTTCATCTTTGATATTCTGCCAATTCCCAGGGTTGAGGTCAAACGGTAAATTATCAGCTAGGGTAAGTGGCTGGAGTTTCTGCTTAGTGAAAATAAGGTCGCGGATTTCAGTATTCTGGACGCCAAATTGAGTTGATAAGTTCCGGATAATACTCTTAGCCTTCGCCACATAAATGGATTTGAAAACCGGATTATCCCATGAACTAAATAGATATTCCTTAGTCGCACGAGCAATAGAATAGTTATAGATACTAGATTCAATTTGCCGGGCAACAACTGGTGTGATAGGCACTGCATATTTGAGTAGGCCATCATAAACGATTTGCCGCTCACGTTGTGTGTATGGTTGCCCGACTAGGGTATCGACCCAAATTTCCGGTGTTAGGAGACTATCATTACTGAAATGCATGTCAAACTTGTTTTTACGCTTACCACGGCCTAAAGCACCAGGTAGCTTTGTTTTGTTGGTAGGTGCAGTTTTCTTTTTCTTAGCAGCTGCGGCGGGTTTGCGTCGGCTTTCTTCATCACTGCTTTCATCTTCTTCCTCTTCCTCTTCATAATAATCATCACCAGCTTCGGCTTCTTCGCCTTCTTCTTCAGCAGGTTCCTCTTCTTCACCATCTTCGGCGCCTTCATCGGCACCTTCTTCAGCTTCCACTTCATCTTCGACACCTTCTTCAGCTTCTGCTTCATCTTCAGCTTCTAATTCCTCATCACCTGATTCCTCAGCTTCATCCCCTGATTCCTCAGCCTCATCTCCTGTTTCATCAGCTTCATCACCTGATTCTTCTTCAGATAGTTCAACATTTTCATCTTCTGAAACATCAGCGGTTGCACCGATTTCATTACCAAGTTCATTAATTATACTTTCGGTTAGAGTTTTTGTAGTTTTTGTAGTAACCTGTTTAGTTGCAGTGCTAGGCTTAGTTAGGTCTGCTTGTGTATTAACGATTTGGCCAGATAAATCACGAGTATCCTTATAATCTTGCCCAACTTTGAAAAGCCAAACAGGTGCGCCATAATATTCGACTGGTTCATCAGTTCCACGAATCCACACACTATCTATTAGTGGCTCAGAGTCTGCACGTGCAGTCCTACGTTCTTCCATAACTAGGATAGTATACCCATCTGAACAATTAATAGTCTCAATAAATCGTAGGTATTTGGCAAATTTGGGTCCAATAAATCGAGTCCAAAATTCATCTAGTGGCACATGGTTTGCTTCATTCATATAAAATTTGGTGTATGTCTGTTTAGGCATTGCATCTTGTTTACCATATGATAGCACTACTTTACCATTTGGTGTGCTAGGTTTATCAATCTTTGCATAATTAATTGAATAAGATGACATATTTTTTGTTATTATTATACGTTGTATGTGGCTACTTTATAAGAGGTATGCTTAGCTATTGAAATGCTTATAATTTTTTAAATTGATATTCAATTACCAAAACAATTTTTCTTCTTCAAAAAATTGTTTTACATACAAGTAAATATGTCGCAGTTAAATACGACTTATACATCAAATACATCAACTAATACTCTTACTAATACTCAAACTAATACTCAAACTAAAACTAAAATGGCTACAACCAGTGAAGTGCTTAACTCCCTAGTAAGTGATAAGCAACTTGGGAAATATAATCTACTACGAGTATTGCTACCTAGCACAGCTCTAGGTGGTAAATCTGCTGCAAACCTAATACCGGCTGTTAAATCTTGGTTAGGTGCTGACAAAGCTGAATTAAGTATTACAATCGATGACTTACAAATTGACATGCATACTAATATTTATCAACATTATTCACAACGGGTTATGAATTCCAAGGGTGCACAAACAGAAGACATTAGTAATCATATTGATATTCTTACCCGGCCGGCAGGAAAATTGGCATTATTCAATGTCACACGGGATGATACAAATATGGCAAAATATGCTGCACATAACCTGCGGAAATATGAAAATATTATTACTGGGGTATCAATTGACGACCGTAGTAATATAATCATACCTATCCGGCACACACCTGTTCTTCACATTCATATGCCAGAGAAAGGCCGGACACTTAATGAAAAATACCTAGAATACCGATTCCGGCTTCTTGAATTTGGCAATACACCAGCACATATTTTCATTAAACAAATCCAGACACCAAATCATGACTCGGGGACTAACCTAGTTATCGGTCTAGAATTCACTATTGATGAAAAAGAATTTGTTAGCGATGCTAGGTTAGCCATGATTATTAAATATATCTCCGGATTACAAATCTTAATTGGATCATAAAATTTAGCAATAGTGGAATTCACCCCTTGCATATGCAAAAGTTTGTTTTTTTATTTTTGTGGTTTTATGTTTTGTTTTTTACAAAAATGTATTAAACACTTTATAAAAATTGTTTATCCCAAATTAAAGCTATATTCCATATTAATAAAGATAAGCATACCTGAAACTAATACCCAAAATTAATAATGGCATCATCCGACCTTTACCTTAATAAGCTAGTATATCAAAGCCGTGCACATATTCTAGAAATGCTGGAAGACCGTGGTTTTGATACCACACCTCTTAAAAACTATACTCAAGAGGAAATGCGTTTGCTCCTAGAGAAACACCAACAAGGCAAATTCGAGCAACTTACGATGCTTAGCCCATTGGATATCAAACTCAAAAAAGCAGATGGCTCAACGGTAATTATTAAATACCGGCTTGATGAAAAAATTAAAAAGGATGTGCTACTAGGACATATAACTCAGATTTTTAAAGAACATAAATTAAATAGTGACACCGATTGTATTATTATTATGAATGTTTGCCGTGTGCTACAGAAAGCCGGTGCTAAAGATGATTCCGTCGTTGGGCTTGTTAATTTGGCCTATTTGGACGGGATTTTTGCCCAAATTTATGGCCTAGAGAATTTTATGTTTAATATTAGCCGGCATGTATTTGTTCCCAAACATACTATTCTAACACCTACTGAAGTCGCCAAACTTATGAAGGAACAGAATTGCAGGCTTGAAAATCTGCCTAATATCAAGCGTGAAGACCCGATGGCTAAATATATTGGTATGCGGCCTAAACAAGTTGTCCGTATTGAGGCAATTAATGCGACTACTGGTGTAGGGACTACCTACCGGGTATGTGTTCGTGAATAACCACTCATACACACACACAGACCTATCTTATTATTTTTTATGTCTTTAAAGTTTTGTTTTAGACAGCAAATAACAATCCATGCCCGCCGACTTTTGGTGGTAAAAGCTCCTTATTCAATTGGTCGTTTTCCCAATCCAAATAGACTAGATTGGCGTTAGTGAGAAATCGGGTTTTAGCAGTTTCATGGTCTTGTGGCAGTATTTCCGGAATAACCATACTTGATGTCATCAGGCGATTAGCTAAAGTGGCAGGGTCAGACGGTTCTACACCATGTCCGTTAGGTGGAGCATAAGGTTGTCCTAGAGCATCAACTAGGTTATAATCCCGGCAACTACCACTTGGCCGGATACACAATCCTTCCACCTGGGTCTGTGCTCGGTTCATTTTAATAATATTCCGGCCTAGCAAAAAAAGTAATGCTAGGACCACAACTAGCCCAACTGTAAATTCTGTATTTGAAAGCATTTATTTTCACTTATGATTTTATTTTGCTTTTGGTTTTATGTATTTGGGTTTATGTTGCCGCCAAATGGTATTTAATAGATATAGCGAATAAAAACCTATAACAATGAATTGAATATTGAATTTTAGAATTTTTAATAATAAATATGCAAAAAATGAAATTAGGTATCCTAACTATATGATAGCATTACAAACTTCCATTTGGAATATTACCCAAATTCTCCGCCAAATTTTAACATCCTGTGAAAATGTCTTCGACTGTTACTATCGATCAAGTTAAGACATTCAGCGATGAGTTCATTAAGTTGAACGAAATGATGCGTGCTATTTACAAGGCATACACTGAAGCAAAGGCATCATCTGACAAGCACAAGAGATTGCTGAAGGCCATTACCAAGTACGGAGGTGGTCCCATTCGGGAGCTATTCTGGCTATTCACTGGCGATAGGTGGCTTCTTTCGGACAGTGTGAAGGATTTCCTGGAGCATCTTGACACTCTTGAGAAGCTGACAGTAGAGCAGATGCTCGAGTCCGCGAACAAGCATCTCGGGTGTTTCCGCGAGCAAGCCAAGCAAATCAAGCAATACTTGGAAAGATATTTTCATCTAGTTCCGCGGGCGAATCCATTGCCGCCAAATATGGCAGCTCTCTGTGCTAGCGCACATAACATCAGCAGTCTGCGCAAGTTTTGTCGCATCCGAAAGATTGATGACAAGATGGCAAGCAACCAACGCCAACGCCTGGAAACCCGTATCCTAGCTAAGCTAGGATGCTGGATGCTGAAGTTGTATGAAGCCAGAGCGGCAGAAAATGGCGGGCATTGGACGGACGGAAGGGGTAACTGCTCACGAGATGATGGAACCAAGTGGCGCGGGACTGAGGAAGAAGAGAAGGCCAAGTTGAGCTGGGTGGCTTACCTAGAGCAAGTTCAACTTACCAAGATGCCATCAGATGACGCTACGACTATCACTGACTCCATCGAAGACTGGTTGATTGCCATGCGCGCCATCGAACATGCATATGTTCTTCTCCGTAAGAATGCTGACCTTCAAGACAAGGTGCCACCTGGCGACCTAGCATTCATTGGATGGGAGGTATCAGAAGTGAATGGCGGTCCTGGTCTTCGTGTTGTCGTTAATGAGAATACTCATGCGCGGTTGATTAATTGGGAAGGAGCCGCACGCGATGGCGTGTATCCTATTGAAATCAAGGGCACGCCATCCTCATATGGTATGTCGATTGGTGCAACTTTGATTGGGTATGATATCGGAATGGATTAAAACCCTGGTGGAAGAGCCCACGACCCACTAGCAACACCATCTAATTGGTCAAGACCCATTTTAGCCAAATCTTCTTCAGAAGAGGGCATAATTGTTACTTTTTTTACTTCAGCACCTGACCCGCCACCTGACATAGCAAAAGGCGCGGGTTGATTGCTAGCCGGAATCGGTAATAAAGGTGGTGGGATATCACCAGGTAGACTAAATGATACCCTAGAACCCATACCTGATTGAGCGGCTGATGATGCACCAGATTGGAATACTGAACCAGGATGTGTGCCAAGATTGTTACCGGCCATTTGACCACCGCCTGTTTGTTTTGCAACGCTTGGCATATTAACTGGTTCCAAGCCGAATTCTCCACCATCTATATCAGATAAGTCTCCCTCACCACCACCAAGTTGTCCCAGACCTCCCAATGCATCTGTTTTTTCGGCAGAGTGAATAACTGATGGAATACCAGATGGTGGGACAACTTTATCACTTGATATCACGGAACCACCTTCCTGTTGTCCACGAGGTATAAATTCAAACTCGCGGGGTTGTTGAACTGTGCCGACTGCTGCAGGAGGTGCGGCAAGTGGTGAAAGTTCTACAGCACCTAGCGCTTGAGTTGCACCGGTGTCAAGAGGTGTATGCCCTCCGGAGGTTAAATCACCACCTAGACCACGAACATTTGCGGGATGTGGCATTTCATCCCGGGCGCGGAAAATGAATGATTCAGGACGATTTAGGGCACTTGGGTCTTCATCACCGCTAGTAAATCCATCAGCACCTGTATCAATTCCAGCAGCTTGTAATCTGGCCTTTTCTCTGGCATCAGCATCAGCTTCGGCTGTTTCTTCATCTATCTCCTCAAGTTGCTCTACTAGGCTCTTTTGTAACAATTCATGGATATCATTATTCTCCTGGTCAATAATATCATTTAGACCAATAATAACATCATCTAAATCAGCCTGACCATCAGCTTCTGCAAGCATTCGTAACCGCTGTGGCTTCAATTTCAAGCTCAACCCCAAACCGTTCAATTCCTGAATAACAAGTTTCATAGCATATGGGATTTGAACCTTATAGAAATCGCGCTGCACACGGTCACGGGTATTCAAACCAATGATATATTGATTGCCCGCACCACTACCTTCCGCTAAGTGATAACTCATTGGACCATCAGTAGCTGGATCGAAATATAGATTCTTTTGCGGGTTACCAACACTGATTTCACCGCTAGCGGCACTAACAAATACAATGAATTTATCACCGCGGACCATATCACGTTCATTGATAAATCCGAATACACCATGACTAATTAGTGCATCACGTTCCATCTCACCTATTTTAATACCACCACCATTAGCACGGCCACTAACAACCTGGCGTTCGCGGACAGTATATGCGCCACCTGGAACAGGCACACCATCTTCACGGATACCAGGTAACCTATGATTAATCTTATCAGCTACCATGTATTTCAAGCGTTGGTAGTAAATAGGACCCATAAAGATACTTGCCGACATTTGTTCGCCATAGGTCCCGTTATAAAGGACACGGTCGCCATAATGTGTCAACCCGAATTTATCAGCTAGGACCTCATTAATTCGTTCCATATCAAATGCCTCCATAGTCCCAGCAACACCGAACATGCCCATTTCAACGGCTAAAGTCCCGAACAAGATTTCTGTCAATTGGTTAAGAGTCATACGCTTGGGGTAAGCACTAGGATGAATAAGCATATCAGGAACAATACCATCTTCAGTGAAAGGCATATCTTCACGTGCAAGACACAACCCAAATGTGCCTTTTTGCCCATTACGGCTCGCGAATTTATCACCAATTTCGGGTTTGCGGTATTGGCAAGTGCGAATTTTACATAGGCGTTCACCTGCCATATTTGTCTGGCAAGTGAATACTTTATCAACATAACTGCCAATATTATCATGCTTCACTTGATAACTAGCGTCGGAATAATCCACTTCACCAAATTCATTTTTAGTCTTTATATATTTACCCATAAGTATTGCATTTTCGGAAGTAAGATAAGTTCCCTCTTTAACGAACCCGAATTTATCCAAATTCTCGAATTCTTTCTTTTTGGGAAGCAGGTCAGGTGGATATTCGGGGACTTCGGAGCGATAAAGCGGGTTATAAAATCGTTCTTCCAGGCCGGTTTTCTTGTCGACTTTCTCATAATCCTCATACATTTTATAGTAAGATGAATTAAATTGACCCATATCAATACTTGTGCTATTACCGCAAATGGAATCTTCTTGGTTATACCCATTATAGTATACCACTGCGACTATAATATTTTGCCCAGTGCCAATCTTATCATGATGGACTTGTTCATTCAATCGGCCGTGAATTATGGCGCGTTCCGGGTTATGTAATAAATGTGCTGACGTATCTATACGATGCATAAAATTAGTTGCATAAAGACTAACGGCTTGTTTAGGGTGTTTACTACTACCGACACCTAGATATTTACCGCTTTGGCCCAAATCACTGAGTGTGCTAATCTGGGCTGATGCACCCAAAATCATAATTGGATGAATTTCTGCATGAGTATATGCCTTAACAACAGAAGATTGTGCCGAATTATAATTTAATGTTAACATACATGTGTCACTTTCTTGGATGTCAATATATTCAATAGCGGCTTGATTTGCCCGGAGTTTCATGTCTAATTCAGGATCTGAGAATTCGAGCCCTAGCAGTGAAAGTGGACTGACCAAATAATCTGTAAATCGAGTTTTACGACCATCTTTACGTGCCAGCCTACTGAAACATAAATCGGTGAATGATTTACGGCCTTCAACTAGGTCTTTAATATCACCTGGGCTAATTACTAATTCATTATTCTCAAATATATATAGCGGGCGGACAAGGCGACCACCGTCACAACCAATTAGAATTTCATCACGCTCCACATACCACGCAATACTGGTAAAAGCATTAATAAGCCCATTACGGCGCATGAGCCGGAAGAGTTGGACTAGGAGTTGTGGTTGTGCAACACAGCCAATCCAGCTACCATTAATAAAAACACGTGTGTTACGCCATAGATCTAGTTTCCCTATATTCCTTATAGGTGTGCAACCAAGTTTATAACAAAGTTCTTTTAATTGGCCGCTTGGATACCCAACAGATATTGTCGTCATAACTGACATGGCCTTACGTAACCCGACGCTTTGACCTTCCACTGATTCGCAAGGGCAAATATAACCGAATTGGGTTACATTAATACGGCGTTGGTCTTCTTGAACCATACCCTCTGCTGGGTCACTAATACGCCTAATATGACTACTTGCACTAAAATAATTCAAGCGGTCAATCTGTTGAACAACACCCGGTTTTGTCCCTATTTTACCTTTTTTCAAACTTCCACTGAATTGCTCGTTGAATACATTGTAATCGAATATTTCACGATAGGTATTTTCATTAATTAGTCCTAAAATCCGCTCACCACTAAATTCTTGCCCGTCAAATTCATATTTACGCTTGATATTCCTAATTGCAGCATAAATAACCTGATGAATACTATCTTTGAATAATACTGATAGTAGAAAACCACCTGTGTCGACACGCTTATTAATAAAGCTATCACGGATGGTATCTATTTCCAAGCCTAGATGATAAAGTAACAGCCGGCGGGTCATATAAGCTAGATAACATGCTTTAGCATAATGATTACGCCCGACATGTGGAAGCAAGTTCTCAGTTACTGTGTCATATAAGAAACTAAGCCTGTTGAGTTTGTCTTTTGTCATATCATTAAGCCGGTTGTTCTGTATATTAGTCTGACTGCGGCTAACAAGTGGTTCTAGGAATGCCTCTGCTGTTTGTTTGGTATAAACACCTAGCCTGCGGATATATCGATCCTGAGCAGATGGCCGCAAGAGTTCAGCTAGTGACCGACCTAGCTCAGTATTTAGGTCACCGCATATCATCTGTATAATATCAGCATCCGATTCAATACCCAGTAGCCTGAAAATAATGAATAATGGCGTATCGCGTTTTTCCTTAGAACCGTCGAATACATGCTCATCACTAATGAAAGGATTTTTTTGACCTAGACGTAGTGTAATTGCACCGGCATGCTCTATTTGTAATTTATTGGTGCGGGCATGTTCAAATGCTTCATCACTAAGAGATTTGACTTCCACAGTCTTAGTATACTTATTGTCATTTACTTCAGTGAAAAAAAGTGTATTTTCAGCTTTACGCTCCATGCTCATAATGATTTTTTCACGTCCGTCAATTATATAATACCCGCCAAATTCGAATTCACTTTCACCAAAATCAGGAAGTGCAGCGGATGGGACTTTGTTTAAAACACACAGGTTGCTTCGCATCATAATGGGAATTTTGCCGAGGTAGTTATTTTTGAGGAAATCGGAGTTGGGAATGGGTTGCTTATCTAGGATGACTTTTTCTCCTTTCTTCATTGTTATCTCCAGTTCGATATCATAGAATACATCGGCTGCATATGTCAGGTTTTTGAGGCGGGCTTCATTAGGATACATCGGCCGCATTTTGCCACTAGTATGGTCTAGGATAGTTGGCGGGCAAATCTTATAGCGATCCCCTGATTTACCTGCAATATATAGTTCAAATTTATAACTAATCTCCGGGTCTTCCTTGTCAAACAAGATTGCTGTGCCCGAATTCTTATTTTTGAATGCTAGTGGAATACGGTTGTTAATAAAGTCATTATAAATGTCGATTTGGAATTGGGCTTGCCAATCTGGGTATTCATGCATGTATGAATCAATTACTTTCCAGGTATCTTCGTCCATTTGTGGTATTGTATCTAGTAATATATATTATTAGTATTTATCCGTATTTATTTAGGATATACTTTGTGAGCTACTTGGATTGTTTTAATAATTCAATAGATATATTTTACTACTTTTAGCCTTGAAATTAGCCGTATGGTATCCTAGTAATTAGAAGGGTGCTGAGGTGCCTGGTTGAAAATTTAAACCAGGATTTATACTGTTATTTGCACGTATATTACTAATAGGATTAACTAATTTGAAGCATCTAATTAATTCAGACCATAATCCTTCATAGTATTTTGATTGGCTAATATTAATATGTTTATTTTCCTGAAACTGAGTCAACCTAGCTGCGTGATTACCATAGTTATCATTACTTGCTATAAATGACCCCGGATTACTGAGCCAGAGATAGAGTGTCATTAAATCATCATCCTGTCCACGTGGAGTATAAATTACTGTTCTGTTTGAGGGGACTAATGGTTGAATTTGCTGCCGATGTCGTTCATTAAATATAATTACTGGTATTACATACCTTGGGTCATGGATTATTAATTTCCTGCCACCTGTCATTATATTTGTTATTCTACCATACACTATATCAGCCAATATATTGTGAGACTCTGGTAAATTTAGAAATCTGCGTAGTAATTCCAAATTAATACCTCCAGTTGTTTTTTGATATTCATCTGCATAAAAACAATTCCGACCGTCTATAAAAACAATTAAGTTTTTTATATTTGGTGAATCAGGAAATACCCATGCAATATCAGCACGTATTTGGTCAATGCACTTAATAATCCATTGATTCTTATATTCTGGTGGTATAATAAGTGATCGTAGCTTAGTTATTTCGCGTTTATGGATATTGGTAAATTTCCAACATGCCCTAGATACAGAAAACAGATAGCTAGGTATAAAATATTTTTTTATAGTTTTATAGATATCATCAACAACCTGCACTCCAAATTTGATAGATAAAGAACTTGCTATTTTGAGACTAGTTTGTATTTGATATTCATTCATCCAATATGAGGAATAATTATTGTAAATCCAACTAATAAATTCGCCAAGTGACTTTATTAATATAGATGCTACTGCAATACTAGGTTGTAATAATTGTTCAGTTGTATTATTAAGTATTCCTATTGCCGAGTCCAATAAATTTTGTTTAATTAATCGATTGGGTCCAACTCTGTTGGTTAGTTCTGCTGTTATCTGGCAAATTTCTAAATATGCCATTTGAAACATAAATTCAGATCTATGCATTCTATCAAATAATAATCCGATAGTTGAGTGATTGAATAATTTGAATGGGTCATTGCCAGTAATAAGTTCAACTAAAAAACAACACTGATCACTAATAAAATCATGTGTTGCTGTAATTATATTTTGAAAATTTTGCATACCATGAATATTGGTGGTTTTGCCAGTTGATAAATTACTATGATGCTGTTCTGCATATTGCTTAGCATGTTGAACGTTTGGTATAACATGGTCTATATTGAGACATAAATAATTGTCATATACACGTTTAACTATAGTTTGATGGCTTGTAGAAGGTGTATAATATTCTGGTTTTAGTAAAAGTGTATTCATAGAATTTAAATTATTAATACTACCCGAAGACAAATCCATATTTATATGTGGATGTATTGAGGTATGATTACGTGCGTGTGTAGTAGAAATATTATTTATTGTGGTATTCGTGTTCAAATTTGTGTTATATTTTTGGTTTGTATTTTCTTGACTATCAATTCCTGGTTGATATGAATTTGGTTGATTAGAAATATTAGAGCTACGGCTGCTATTCATAAGAGGTGGGCTCATAGAAAAATCTAAACCACTTGTGTTCATATTACTGGGTTGATAGCCTTGCAATGACTGGTTAATTGATGGTGATGGTGTTTGTGAAGGTGTATTTGACAGGTGATTGTTTAAACTATCTAGGCGATATCTACGAATATTATTCTGAATTGGGATACTAACAGGTAATGAATGTGGAACAGTATAATCTGCTGTTTGTTCTACTATGTCGTCAGAGATAGTAGTAGCCGTAAATTGACTGTCAGTTGGTTTCTGGTAATATTTCATATCTAATTTATCAAGCTCTTCGTAATAGAAATCAAAAAACCTATATTTGTTTATGTGTATGATATTCTCATCAATTTGTTGTTGATATATATTTTCAGATAATTTATATTTGTTTGCAAATGGCATTTGACCATATACAACAGTATGTTCATTTTGAGTTGTATGGGACATATTTAGTAGGGATTTAATAAAAATGTGCTTAAAATTCGGGAATTTAGATTATAATATAAATGACTAAAAGTAATTGGGATTAAAAAATAATATGAATTACCGCCTTAAGTTTGCTATGCTAGGTTACCACTGAACAATTAACTTTGTTTTTTGGCGGACCGGTGATTACTTATATACCGACTGGTAAGTAATTGAACTAAAGTTGATTTATTATTAATACGTCCTGTTTTCGGATTGTGTGTAGGAATTCCACTTTCACGTGCCAGTGCTTGCACATCAGATAAAGTATATTGTGAATAATCATAATTCATAACACAATTTGTATTATGTGGATTAAATCTAAATGCAGGTTGGCCATGAGTTGCCCTCATAATTTTATAAGACATATTTTTACAAATTGCATAAGGCTTAATTTTTTTCTGTGTCCTAACTTGCATAAGACAATTACAGTATTTGCGCTGACCCCGATTCAATCTAGATGTAGCCAAGAACATTGACTTTTGCTGCTTGGATTTTTGATGCTTGGATTGTTTCTGATTAGATTTTTTATTCTTTTGTGGGGGTTGCTGTGGTTGTATTGACATGTATTTATCAGTATCTATATTATATTTCGTGATGGGTTGTGTTTTAATTGTTGGTTTTAGCATTATCAAATACTAAATTAGTAAAATGCAGATTTGATATTAATACATATTTTAAACACCGACAGCAAAGGTGTTTACAATACACACTGCACCATAGCACGAGTATCAGGTATAACCTGTTGAAAAAAATGACCAAGGTGCCGTGTATCACTCAATACCGGAATAGTAAGAATGAAACTAATTTCGGTTTCGTTATCAATCATATTCCATTTTACATCCATTTTGTTACATAAATTATTAATCAATGTGAGTCCAATTCCCATGTTTTTTTTGGATTTTACAGTATTGTCATTTGATGTTGAATTTATCTTATTTGATTTATTTTGGATGTTATTATAATCTACTACCAAATTATATTTATCAATTATAGATTGCATTGCTTTACATTTACGCCAATCAGAATGATCCATAATACCATTTAAATTGGCAGATCTGGCAATTTTATTTGAAATTAATAATTTTATCTCATTACCATTAATAAGAATAGTAAATTTATTAGTTGAATTTAGTTTATTATTAGGTGTATTATTAGGTGTATTATTAGGTGTATTTTTATGTATATTATAAGTAATTGATGATAGATTATTAGTATATTTGGTAGAATCCGGGTCAATATGACCATATATATTCTTGAAAACATTATCCAAAATAATTTTCATATAATTAGTATTAACACATACATAATGTGTAAGTATATAATTAGTATCTTCAATCTCTGCAGGCCATTCAACATTAACAGGTGCAAACATGAAATAAGTCTGATTTATTGAATCAAGGTGTTTCTGGATATAAGATTTAAATGTTGTTAATTGTATTTTATCAAGTGATATATTAGTTTTGGTGTCTGTATTTTCATTTATAAGAGTATCAATAATATAAAGGCTATTATCTACTTCACTTAAAATAATATTATTAAATTTATCAATATCATGTATTGATAAACTAGTGTTACTATTTTGTCTTATGTGTTTCCTAATTTGGTCCCCAGATAATTTAATTGCATTTAATGGATTAATTAATTCATGTCTTAATTGTAATGGAGTAGTGTAGTTAATAGTATTTAATTGTTTTTGCGTATTATTAGTATGATTTGCTTGAGTTTCAGATCGTATATTATATGAAACTTGTAATGAATGATAATTTCCAGAGTATGTATCTGGAATTGTATAAATTATTTCAAAGGTCTTGCATAATTTGTTTGATGAATACCGGGTTCCTAGCAGATATTCAGTTAAGAAATTGCCATTATTTGTGAATTTATATGTTATACCATTTGGAGAACACCGTTTAATTGCCATTAGGAATGCACTTAAATCACCAAATTGTTCGGGTGATGGCTTAATAGACTTAGCCCAATTATATATGTTGTTTCCAATTACATTCAGTTTATCCGGAGTAAATACTATGCCAGTAACATAATCAAATATTTGTATTATTTGATGGGTATCTGGAACAAATAATATATTAATTTGCTGTTTATCTGTAGTAGTCATTGAAGATATGATTTTGTAGTTAATATGTGGAATAGCACCTAGCAGCTAATTTTATGATTTGGCAAGAGAATAATATTTGATAAGATTCACGATTTTATCTTTTGCGAAAATTAAAAAATAAAAAACACAATTTATTTTGAATAAATGATTTAACTCATTTAATATTGAGAATATCTTGGTGCAAGAAGCATATCTAGATATATTTTAATTCGTCTTCCGATTCATCTTCACTATCAGATGGTGGCATCTCACGTGTTCCCTGTTGAGGAGCAATCGGCCTGCCACCTGTTGGTTTTTTGGCAGGTTGTTGCGACCGGTTAGATGCTGTCAAAGATTTGGCATATTTAGGATTATCAACACGTTGCCGACCAGAGAGAGACTTATAGCCACCACTACGCTCTTCGGCATATTCAGCATTCATGTCTGACATAAGTTGATTTTGGGTATCATCTTCATCTGCACTGGCTTCTGATTCACTCCCGCTAAAATCCTCATCAAACTGAATTTCATCACCCCCATCTGCTTCATTGGATTTCGCATTAGATTTGGTTTTATCCATTTTAAGTGAATATGCATCAACAAGTGGTTGAATTTTAGAATACTCTTGTGGAAGACGTTTTAGTGCACGGAGTTCATCATCATTGTATTTATGGACAATATCAACTTTCCCCGCCTCAAATTCGCGTTCACAAATTAGAATAACATCACCACGTAGGAATCTTTTACACCATTTACGGAGACTATTGCGAATGAACCCAACAGCGGTAATAGTTTCAGTTTGCCCGACGGTGTTCTTAATTGGCCTGACAAATTTTACAGTTGCTGTGCTACCACCAAATGCCTCAATAATTCCATAACGCTGTGCGCCACTATTATCAGCAAGAATTAGTGGGCGTTCCACACGTTGTCCAGAGTTTTTGCCCTTTTTAGCTTTGTTACCACCAGTTGTATTTTTAGGCATCTTGAATTTATAAGATTATTTAATTTGTTCTGTAGATTTCTTTAATTATAGTGTAATGCTAGGTATGTATAAAACGTTTTTTATAATACATATATCAAAATATATCTATTTTATAATAAATGGCAAAAAAAACAAATATATACTTAGGAGCAAGTGTGCTTATTTTCATATTAATATTGTGTATATTTTATATAATACACAGGGTTCGTGAATCATTTACCGATGAAAATGAAAAACCAAGAATAGCTTTATTACTTAGAGGTCATATACGTAATACCCTTGAAAATCAAGAATTATATGATTTTATCAATCAATTGACGCAAAATGCAAATATTGATTTATATGTATGCACCTGGATACACTTAGAAGCCAAGTCAAGCTATAGACAATTAGATGAAAGTAAACAGAATAAAGAATTAATTATTTCGCAAATAACGGATTATTTTAAAGATTTGAATTTAAAAATTAAAACAATTGATATACAAAATGATGAAGATTGTAAAATCAATGGCAGAATAGATGGTAAATTAACTGATGTAACTAATATGCCAATATTAGGGTGGAAACGTATGTTGTGGAATATGAATAGAGGAATGCAACTTATTAACGATGATATACCATATAAATTTGTATTAAATATGCGGTTAGACATGTTTAACATACATCAGATGAATTCTGAGAATGGTTTTGGGAAAAATAAAATAATAGATTGGGTAAATTCTACACTTACTAAACCTATTGAAAAAATAATATTTTTAAGAGACACAGAATTCTTTGGCGTAGATAATATATATATTGGCAATAAAGAGTTCTTAAGATCATTTCTAAATTCAATGACAACAAACTTAGATGAGAAATTGCCTGAATATAAAGATTTAATATATCAAGAATTTATATTTTTTAGAGAAGCACAAAAACATACTGTCTAAATAAAATAATAAGAAAAAAAAACAATGCAATGGTATTAAACTTCAAGTTAAATTAAATAGTTGGTGAGTGTCTATGATTAGTAAATGTTTATTTAAAATCACCTAGGAGTTTAAGACAAACTAATTGCGGCAGCCGTAAGATGGCTTATTGCTTACTAGAAGATTGTTTTATGCGCATGTATACAAATCTTTCTTAAAACTATTTATTTTGCAAACATAATATTATTTTGGAGAATAATAATATTTTGGCGAATAATAATATTAAATTTATATAAATGAAATATTTAGTAGTTGGTGCAGGATTAACTGGTTCTGTAATTGCAAGACAAATTGCTGATAAATTAGGTGAACATGTATTTGTTATTGATAAACGTTCGCATATAGCAGGTAATTGTTATGATTTCATAGACCCTGATACTAATATATTAATGAATAAATATGGAGCGCATATATTTCATACTAATTCTGAAATAGTATGGGAGTATGTAAATAGATTTTCTAAGTGGCATAGATGGGATCATAAAGTAAAAGTGTTTATTGATGAAATAAATAGATATGTGCCAATGCCAGTTAATCAAGAAACAATTAATATTTTATGTGGAACCGCATTAACCAATGTTAATGAGACAAAAGATTGGTTAGACAAACACACAATACCATTAGAAAAAGATATTAATAATACTCATAGTGAAGCAGTATGTTTATCTAGAGTAGGTGAAAAATTATATAATTATATTTTCAAACCATATACATTTAAACAATGGAATAAATATCCTTTTGAATTATCAGGTGAAGTATGTGCTAGGATACCTATTAAATATGATAATGATACTCGATATTTTACTGATAAATATCAAGGATTACCCATCGGTGGTTATACTAAATTTATAGATAGTATACTTAGTCACCCATTAATAAATGTAAAACTTAATACAGATTTTTTTTCAGCTGAGTTTCGTGATGAATATAATATTAATGACTATACTATTATATACACGGGACCAATCGATAATTACTTTGTTAATATAGGATACCCACAATTAGAATATAGAAGTATTGAATTTATAATTGAAAAAAAACAAACATTACTTTACCAACCAGAAAGTGTCGTTAATTATCCTTCCTTAAATTTTCCATTTACTAGAATAGTTGAATACAAACATTTTCCAGATAATATGCATTTGATATTAAATAATCAAACTGTGATTGTAAAAGAAATAAGCACTGATGTAGGTGAACCATATTATCCAGTTCTTTCAGATAAAAATAAAGAATTATACAATAAATATAAAGAAATTGCAGATTTACTTAAACCAAAAGTTCATTTTATTGGCAGGCTTGCAAATTATAAATATTTTAACATGGATCAAGCAATTGAAAATGCATTAAATTATTTTAATGATTATATTCTTGATGACAGTCTAAAAAGGGAATAATCGCTGATTATCCATTTTACATACTTTCTTTAGAGTTAGCACACGGTATGTATAATAATTTAGTAATAGATATATAAATCCAAAGAAGAATGCAAAAATTGCCGCACCTAGTTTGGTTGGCACTGATGCATGCATATTACAGTTCAGCGCAACACTTAGCCCTAGAAAATTCAAAGTAAGGACAATAAACATGATTCCTAATTTGAGTGCAACGCTACAGAAATTCCCAAATTGTTCGCTGGCTGTATAAGATTTATCCAAACTTTTTTTTGCATTTTCGCGTAAATTTAATGTTTTTGCTATGTCCGACATAATAAATTATATTTAGTGTTCCTAGCTATGTTTTATTTTATAAGTATATAAGTTTAGAATAAGGTAAACTATTTATTTTTATTCCTAGTAGTAGGTGTAAGAATGGATAATACTGGCAAATGATCAGAAGCAGGATATAAACTAGCATCATGATTTAACCCCTGTGTCGGAATTATATTATTTTTCAAAAATCGTAGATTTGGTGATGCTAGGATATAATCGCCATATGCAAAATCCTCTTTATTCGGGTTAGTCCTGATTCGGGGTGAATTACCCACCGGAGCACAACATGTTTTGGTAGGTTGTTTCGTGGATTGATTGCTTACTTTGCCTACCGATCCGGGATATTCACCTAATGGATTGAATCCACGCCATAATTTAAATTTACCATGGTCATTTGTATCACCTAGGAATATTATAAATGGTTCTTTATCACTGACATTATCACTATTATTACTCATCCTAGCTTTGCTTTTTAAAGTCCTGGCTATTTTACTTATTCTAGGTGTGTTATCCGGCTCAGTAAGAATACCACCATCTACACAAAAAGGCGCTGAAATCTTAGTAATTATTTTTTGCCGGTCAGTTGCATTTAATGCTTGATAAATTACCGCTGCTGAACCGTGATGACTATTATGTAAATTGATAACAATAAGTTCACTGTTGAATTCCCGCCACAATAACCTGATTATTTGAAATGGCCGTCCATTACCTATATCACCTAGTGCAGCTGATTTGAGAATGAATTTATTACGATTATACAAGGTGCATAATTCGGCAAACGCACCTGTTTCCGTTTTGGTCTGATGATGAATATACCCACAATCTGTAAACCATCGTTTCTTTTTGCTGTTTTTGAGCCCATCATAAATTAATCGCCAGTTTGTGGCTTCTTGCAGTGCTAGGATATCACACGTTCCCGTCCTAGTATTTTTATCAAATGCCGCAATGATATTCTGGATGATATTATTGGCACATTGATGTTGCTTGGTTTGGTCGCGGACACGTTGGCATTTAACAGCTAGGTATTCAGCTGTCCGGTCGAATTGGCTTTTATCATTTGCTGACATACACCCCCAACATAAGTTATATGTCATCACGTTAATTTCGGGCGTCCGTCGATTAATAGTTTTACGTGATAGTGACCTAGAAAGGTCTGTTAGTTCCCGCTTCCTTGTTCGCGGCATTATATGGCTCTACACAGGACAAATTATATAGTCAGTTTATTTTCCGCACATAAAATATCATAAAAAATTGTTTTATAGGTTTTTGGTCGTAGTAAATTTTATAACAAATACATATCTAAAATAGAAAATAATCTAATACTATCTGCTAAACAGATGACTGACCAAACTACTATTGAAGAATTACAAATGGCTATTAATAGACTAGAATGGGAAAATATGAGATTAAAAAAGGGCTTATCTGCGATTTGGAGCCAATTGGACGACCAACATAGTTATTATTGGTATGAAATGAGCCTTAAAATATGTAGATATTGTCGGCAGCCATATGAACATAAAGCTGATATTCTTAAATGTTGTGTTGAAGAACGTATAAACAACAAAATATTTTATTGCACACATTGTTACGAATTTTACACGACTGCTGAAAATGCTGAAAAATGTAGTTTAGTTTGCATTGAAAAAGAAAAATTAAACGCTGCACGGATATCAAGGCTGTTGAGTGCGGCTAATAAGAAATAAAATGTCTACCACCAAACTGCTTGGGTAAATACGAGATTATTTTTTCTAAGACTGTCCCCCAAATACTTTACTGTAAGCATCATAATTTTCCTGTTTTGTATAACAAGCAATAAATATATTTTTAACAGTTGTAATTTCATAAGTGTATAATACATCTCTCAATGATTTAGCAATTGTATGTGGGTCATTTCCAAATACACCACTGCCGATAGGGGGTAATATAATGTATTCGGCATTGTATTTATTGGCAAATAAGATTAGTGATTTAAAAACCGTTTGATGATATTCATAACACTCGTCTTCACTATTAAATACTGAACGAGGTCTAGAGAATAACATCGCTACATCAATTAACTTAGGTTGGTACAGGGGAGCATATTTGTAATCTGCATTGTTTTTAAAGAAGGATACACTTGGTATATACACACCATAAGTCTTGTTATGTAACGGGAATTTGAGCTGCTCGATTGCTTGGTATAAATTTGATTGCCTACATAGACATTCTTCTTGGGCGTTACTTCCATTTCTTACACCTCCGCCAGGGTTTTTCATAGAGGCCGAATCAACGAGAATACCCTGACCTAGTTCATCTGGGTTAATTAATACAGTGCATTCATCTCGTGTAACATGAATATTTGGAAGCTTGACTTTATTAGCTGACTTAGCCAATTCTGTATAAGTAGTCAAATTATCTATGGTCCCACTGTATGGATATGTAGATTTAGATTGTGTTATGGTATCTTGAAATACCATAATATTCTTTTCTCTATTCATTTTTATTGTTGATAAACTTATATTTACTTTTTATACTAAATTATACTAATGACAAAACAATTTTTCGAGTTTTATACTAGCAACATAGCTAGGACATATTCCACAAAAAATTGTTTTGTAGTTCTGGTGGTTGTAATAACAATTCTAATATCCAATAACCAATACACAAATACCGCAAGAAAAATTAGCTCAGACAGCCAACCAAACCTAGAGCAACTCCAACAAGAAAATGCCAAACTAAAAGAGCAAACCAAATTACTACAAAATTGTGTCCGCAACCTGTATGATTACGCAAATTCCGGAAAACCAATCGGTGATATTTGTAATATTTGTGAAGAATGTTATACCGCATATTCCAATCATAGTGATGCGGTGGGTTGTTGCACCGAATTGAAAAAAGAGCACAATTATTGTTATTATCATTTTGATGGCATAGGGCGTAATGTATTTGGCAAAAAGTGGACGCCTAAACCACAATAAGAATTATACTGCTAGGAAATAAATATAACCATATCTAAACAAATAATAGATAACCTAGCATAACAACACAACCGCCATCACGGAACTAAAAAATGCCAGGAGGAGAAATACAACTAGCAGCCCAAGGCGCACAGGACCTTTACCTAACAGGTGACCCTAAAATGTCTTTTTTTAAATCAGTCTATGTCCGTTATACCTATTTTGCGACACAACTGATTAGCCTAGACGATGATAATACTTCAAATACCTTGAATAGTTACGACCAACCTATGCTTATGTCATTTCGTATACCACGTAATGCAGACCTGATAAAAGATATTTACGTCCAATTTCAATTACCCAATATTTATTCCAGTTCCGAGAAGCAATTCCAGTGGATACGCCGGATTGGTGAATATCTGATACTCGAAGCCCGTGTAGTAGGTGGTGATAGTCGGGTTTATAACCGTATCCGGTGTGAACTATTACATATTCATGCCGAGACTAATATATCGGCTGATAAGAAACCACAATATTATTCGGATATCGGACATATACCTGAATTAAATGACCCTGCTAATGCAGCTCAAGCTGGTGGTATATACCCAGCACGGCCTAAGCCAGTGAATGGTGATACTGGTATACCTAGCATTGCTGCTTGGACCCTAACTGTCCGTATCCCTTTTTGGTTCGGGACAAGCGGAACCGCATTGCCACTTATTGCTCTTCAAAAAATGGATTTCCGAGTTGAATTGGATATCCGACCATTGAATCAGTGTTTTACTGTTATTGATACAAACCCGCTTAGTCAGACATTTCAGACACGAATTCGTCCGGTGGATAGTGCGGATTTCTTAGGAACATTTGCACCTGCCGCAGTTGGCAACTCATTGCCTAATAGTTCTGTAAGGGCATGGGGTAATTATATATTCCTGGACCGTGAAGAACGCAAACGATTCGCACTTACTGAGCATACCTACCTAATGCGCCAATATCAATATTATAATAATGAAACCAAAGATGATTATAATGGAGTATATAACCTAGACCTGCGAAATATTAATCAGCCTGTTACCCAGTTTTGGTTCTTTGCTAGGCGCCGGGATAATGAATTGAGTAATCAATGGTCAAATTACTCACTGTGGGAATGGGATGCCAACACACTCGCAAATCCTTTAGCACCCAATGGGTTTATAAGTGAATATAATAATCAATTTACTCTACCTAGCACAACTCAAGGTGTCCCCCAAACATTACAAACCCCTGACCCATTAACAGATGCTGAATTGATATTTAATTCCAGTAGCCGATTTGACCGGACTGGCATTGAATTCTTTAGGATTAACAGAGGTCAACATAATGCTTCGGATAGCTCCATGGAATTGTCAGGTGTATATTGTTATAGCTTTGCATTAGATAATTATAAATATCAACCTAGTGGAACAGCTAATTTTAGTAGAATTGGTAAAAAAGAATTACGCATATCATTTAAGGATTTGAATAATTTAATAAGTTCACAAGGGTTTCCATATACTAGGTCTTACCGAGTTATGCTAATTGCTGAAAATATTAACTTCTTCCGTATTATTAGTGGTCTTGCTGGTGAAGAATTTTCTAATTAATTTTTACCAAAAAAACAAAATATATTGTTTGTTTTATATTTTTTAGGTAATTTCTCTATGATTCAAAGTTTTAGTCAAACGCTACATCTGCACTACGCTTCCTAGATGTATAATTTGAATAATAACTGAACTCCTCATTCTCATCATCCTCTCCAATCACAGTGAACTCCTCGCTGGGGCAAGCCATCAGCTCTGAAAGGTCCTCGCTGGTGCAAGCCATCAGCTCTGAAAGGTCCTCGCTGGGACAAGCCATCAGCTCTGAAAGGTCCTCGCTGGGGCAAGCCATCAGCTCTGAAAGGTCCTCGCTGGGACAAGCCATCAGTGCGGAACTACCAGTTGTAAGTGGGTTTGTTGCATGCTGCAGTTGCCACAATGCAGTCAATGGTGCAAGTGGCATCTGTGCACCACTAATCTGCTCACCTAGTGCAATGAAATGCGCGTCAATGTCAACAATCTTTGTCGACAATGGCATCTTGACAAGAACACTGTTCACATCATTCACAATCCTGTTCTGAAGCACAACAATTCGCATTCCAGCCTTACTCTTTGGGGAAGAAAGCCTGCGCGACTTTGTTACTGCAGCGCGCATCACATCACCAAGTGTCTTCTCGGAAATGATAGAAGCAGCCATAGTATTTGTTGGATAGTTGTTAGAAAATAGTATTGCGACTAAAAGAATTTTATATTATTTATATTATAAATTAATTTATAACAGTTTTTGTAATTTATTTTTTAAAATTGCCAAAATAATTCCTCTAAAAGCCTATTGCATTTATCCTTACTAAACCGGCTAGGATTTTGGGTTATCCCCAAAATCAGCCGTAGTAAGGTGCGTTCCTCAATCAAAAGACGTTGCGTTTATAAACGCAATAGGCTTTTTGAGGATAAATGCAACTGCGTTTGAATGAGAACGTCTGGATTCTTCAAAGACTCGGTAGCAAGTTTGTGAACACCCGATTTATTACCGTAGCCACTCTATTACAAGCCCACCCTCCGGGTTGGGCTTTTGAGTGCCGAGGGCCTAGTGTCTCACTTGAATTGTAGCCCACCCCTGATGGGCTTATAATTCAATGTGTACGGTATGGAAAAAAAAAGCTTTTTTTTCTCTCTTTTTTCATTTTATCTTTCTCTCACAAAATGAAATCTAAGCTCTCTCTCTCCTCCCTCTTATCTCTCTCTCTAATACGCAAAGTGCTCATCAGCCATCTCGCGAAGCCACTCATCAAGCCTCTCCTCCTCCTTCGTGAGGGCATACCAGTTCAGATTGCCATCCCATGCGTCGGGATCGTAATCTTGGTAGTATGCCTCATTCTGGTCGAGGTCCTCGTAGTAGTAGTCGTCCTCCTCCTCAAAAGTCGTCTCCCAATCGGGGTCGACCTCGTCGTAGTAGAACTCCTCCTCGTCGAAGATGTCAGTCATGATTTTGGGTGGGGGGTGAGTATTTATAGAAATCCGGTCTGCAAGCAGCCTTCCCTATAAAACGTCGAATAAAATTCTAATAACCTAAATATTAAAATCAATTTTTGTAATTTTTATATAAAATGCCGAAAAATAAAATTTATTCTCAAAAAAGATAGAATCAGTATTTATAAATATATTGTTTTTTAGGAATTTGTTTACGGGTTACTTTGAATTGTTGGAATAATTTATGTTTCAAAACTTCCTTAGGAATTGCGTTATGACAATCCCGTGCTATATTAGTATATAAACTAAAATCAACAGCCGAATGAACATGATTAATTCCATGTTTGTCTGTAGCCCAATGATTAAGCATATTATTTAGTTCGTTTGCAGTAGGCATGTTATTTGATACATATTGCACAAGAATTGTTGATAATAATGACAAATCAAAACTAGGATTAGGTCGTGGTAATTTATTTCCATTTTGATCATATGTTGCTGCACCATATTTACCATTTGCATCAGGCATTGCATATTGTTCTCCGGCATCATTATCAGGTTCAAATGCATCACTAACAATCCATTTATCTTTTATAAACATGGTAGCGCGTGCAAAATCAATAATTTTGGCAATTTTATTAAATGTTGGGACGCGATAATAATTACCATGAATTAAATAATATAAATATTTTTGAGGTGTGCTTTGGAACATAATATTTCCAGCATGTAAATCATTATGAACAAATCGGAATTCTTTATTTGCAACTGCTAACCCAAATGCAACTTGAAATAAAACTGATAATAATTCACGCTCTTCCATAGGCTTAGGTGCATTCATAGCATCATCTAGTGACCCGTTCATTTTTTCCATAAAACTGAATGAAACAGGGAATTTTTCCAGTTTCAAATAAAATAATTTATTATCAAATTTCTTCTCAGGCAATATATCATCAGGTTTTAGAGTATCTATATCTATTTCATCAAGATCTTCAAATTCTAGTTTTGCAGAACTAGGTTGTGATCTATTAAAATCATCTTTAGTATTATTTCCAGCACAATCGGCAAATTTACCTGTAGCAATAAATTCAGTAACATCGCTATCTTCCATCAGTGTTTCAAATTCAACTGATAATTCAGAAACTTTATCCCTAATATTACTTATTTCAGATTCAGTGGGTAATTCAGAATCTGGAATACTTAAATTCATATCTTCCGAACGTAGTATTTCTCTACCTGAATTAACATAATCACTTATATCTATATAAAGAACATCTATTTTACCTTCATCTAATAATTCATTAAACCAGTCTAGTTCCGAGTAATCTTTAATTTCATCAGTTATGTTGTGATAATGGATTGGCATAATTCCTTGAATTGAACCAAAATAATAAGGAAACGCAGGTGCCCTGCCTTGTTCAGTAAGTTTGCTAAGTGCGTATAATGCAAGTGTTTCTACATGACTAGTATTATGTATTGAATTGAGTTTATCAAATACTTGCTTAGAGTTCGGGTCTGGCAATAATAAATTTTTAAGCGTTCCTTCAGTTGAAGTTGATAATAACTCTGGATAAATATTTGGGTCTATTGCTTTTAATGGTTCAATAAGTGGGGCTTTTTTACAGAATATTTTTTGATGATAAGTCCGCAAGTTGCCATTATGTGTCTTTTGAATTGTTGCCATCAAACTAAAACAATTATCAGTATTGTCTGTCTTATCAATTTGTCTAATTTGTTCAAAAAATTTGGCCTGTTCTGCTAGGTCTCGCATTTCGCTAATATGTGTGTCACTACATTCTTCATCTGGTATATCTAGAGTGTTATTAGCTAACAAATCATATTCACTTATTACTGATTCGCTACCAAATGTATTATTTGATTCTTCACTTTCTGAAGAGCAATCTGTCCATTCACCATCATCTTTTTGTTCTTCCAGTTCCTCTCCCTGTTCTTCTCCCTGTTCTTCATGTTCTTCTCTCTTTTCTTCTTCTTGTTTTTCGACATTATGGTCTCCTTCATGTTCTTCCGTTTGTGATTGGTGTTCTAAAACCTCTGTAGTAGTTGCTTGTTCTGAACAACTAGGTTCTTTTTCTTCGCATTCTGCATTGTTTTCCGTAAAATTTAATGATTCAGTATCAGAATCACCAGATGATGAATAATCACATGAATTTAATACTTTATTAATATTTCTATCAATTTGGTAATCTATATTGATAATTTTATATTTACTGTCTAATATAGACTCGGGTGAGTATATATATCCTTCTTCGGATATTACATCAAATCCAGGGAAATAAAATTGTGGTTGAATTATATTAAATTCCTGAGTAGCACTCAATAATAATTTTTTGGCTGATGAATGATGACTAATTCCTAATTTGTTCATTTGTATTATTTAATAGTTTTTGTAATAGGTTTTGTAATTGTGTTTGTAATTGTGTTTAAATTAGTATTCCTAGAAATAAAAATTATTCCCCAACCAAATATTTAATTGCAGAAAAAGAAAAGAAAGTTGAAAGTAAACCGTATAAAATTTTGACTATTATCTTATAGGAATTTGTGCTTATCAACCCAGAATTCGCGATTGGTTTCCTTATCCATATACCCATAACCACATTGCTCTAGGTAATTAACATCACGAACAATTAAGCGGCTATTAGCACCACCACGCACCCAGCCTTGATCAACTACCTCTTGGACAATATGTTCGGGATTTTGAACATTATAGTCTAAATGAGGGACTAGGGGTGTGAACACATGAGGGATAGTAATACCACTCAAAGTATTGCAACTCTTTTTAACACTAGTGTCCTCACCTGGAGTTAGTTGGCTTTCTAAAACCATGTTACCGGCTGAGCGACCCATGTAAGGAACAGTGAGATATGGCCGGGTAAATAATTGTTGTTGGCATTTGGGGAAACGTCGGTGAGCACCAATACGCATGTTAGTGCTATCATCAATAACACACCCTGCTACATCATAACCATTACGATAAAAGGTCATAACATTATCCGTTGCAGCCTTAACTGTTTGCGGGATATTGCAATCACAGTCATAATGATTAGTGACTGCATAAACACCTGGACTCATACTTTGCCGGGTTTGAATATCACGGAAGCATTTATCATCATGGCACTTGCTCAGATAATTAAGATTCAAGCGTCTACCACCTTGTAAATCCACGCAGTTACGCTGGTCTTGAATCAATTTATTTTGCTGGTCAAATTGAAGTTTATTGCTAGACATTTTTAAATTCCCCAAAAATGTTTTATTATTATTCTTTATTTTATATTTTTATTTTATCCGGAATCACAATTAATTTGAAAATACAAATTGTTTTGGTTGAGAACTCTAAATTCTAGTTAGTTATTAAAAAGGTGCAATTAGTTGTGTAAGTAATAAGTCCATACACACCTACATACATATTCATACATAATTAGTTACATTAAATGATTGAGATAAAACCTCATTTAATATTATTTGTGAGTCTTATAATATTAATTATAATTATTGTTTGCCTAAAATTATATTATAAGAACCTAGCTGCTAAATTTGATGATAAGGAAGGTTTTACTGCAACCACTGGAGAATCAAATGAAAGTAACCCATGGCCGCTTGCTGGTAATTCAGGTTTGCAACCGTTAATAATTAAAAATTTATCAAGTGAAGTGTTACCAGTGCTGCAACTAGGTGTATTATATCCTGGTTCTATAAGCTATATTGTTGGGCAATATTTACAAAGAAAAATTTATCCCGTCAAATTATCAATTATGCCGTCTACAACTACTATTATGGCTAAATTGGATAGCGGAAATGTTGATACTACTGGCACCAGCCTAGATCTAGGTTTTATACGTGAACCTCAATTAATAGGACTTGCACGTGTTGAGTCTGGCATAAAATCAGTTAGTGTTTTGGCACCTGCTTATTGGGAAACACTATACTTAATAGGTAATAAATATACAACTTTTGCAGGATTATCAGAATTAAAAAGACCAGCAACTAGCCAACAACCGGCAACCCAAAAAATTGGTGTTTTAAGAGATAGTTTACCATATTGGGAAGCTATTACCCGGGCCCTTGAATTAGAAATTGGGCGTGATTTTTTAAAATCTGAAAATGATAACCTAGCACAGCTTCTAACTCAATTGGAGAACCGGGAAATAGATGCGGTGTTCATGATTGTTCATACATTTGATTCCAGGTTACAAGCATTTTTAAAAACAAATGAAGTCCGTATGATTAGTATATATCCACGGTCTAAATATCCACAAGACACAGATATGATTACAAGACCTTATAACCCTGAGACTACTGACCTAATATCTAAATTCCGGGTAGATATGAAGGTTTATATACCATGGATTTTTGAGGAAACCGTATCTTTAGGGACAGCAGTAGGCAATAAAAAACAATTGACTATTAGTAATTTAGGCTCTGGAACTACAGGTTCAAGTATATATAAAACATTCAAAGTCCGATCTTATCTTTGCACCAATCGCCAATTGGGAAGAGACCAAAAAATAATTACTATGCTAGGTAAGAAATATTTAGAAGAGTATCAAACACTTGGTCTTCTTATTCAAGAATGGGGTATGGGAAGTCAACGTCAACAAAGAGGTGACAAAATGGCTAAGCAATTGGTATTACCAACTCTAGTGTTTTCAGATTATGATAGTTTCAATCCTGATTCATTAGGTTCAATACCCAATGAAATAGATTTAAACCCAATAATGCGTGATTTGATTGCAAAAGTATATGGTCGTATAAAAATTGAAAATACAGGTATAAGTTGCGATATTTAAGCAAACAATAAATAATGTCCATTAAGCTACAAAGTAATGGACACAACAACAGGTAAGAATTATACAGAATTAATACGAGATATTAATCAAATCATCCTAGATGCTGAATTACCATATCAGCTAAGTTGGAATATCAAATCATCTATTTTTCCAGACCAACCAGCTGAATATTATTATGGATGCAGGGAATATAAGCGTCATATCATTGATGAGACTGACTACCCTGCAAATATTAATAAGGAAGTTGCTAGGCGTAAATTCATAAATAAAAAAGCAACTCAAATGTTGTTTAGACTAAATGAAGGGAATGGTCGCGCATTGTATCTAATAGGTGTAGAGGACAATGGTGTATCAAGCGGAATTCAACAGTCCGAGGTTTTAGCAACACTTGTCAATTTCATATGTATGACTGATATTATAAAAGGTAGCGAGATCCGAACATTTAATATATATAAAACAGCTTGTGATAAATTTGTATGCACATTAAGAGTTGTGTTGAACAATAAAGAAATTGATACAACAGCAGTATTCTGTTAATTAAAAGATACTACTATAGGTTGTTGTTTATTTTCAGGAGCTGTTGCTTTTTTACGTATTTTCTTTGCAGTGATAGTCATTATTTCGTATTTTTGCATCCGGATACCATTAATTACACATTCCCGTCCTACTAAATCATAATCAATTGTTTTTAAAAGTTGTCGGGTTATAGTAATACATGCATTAATATCTAGAGACTTATGGCAAAATAACTCGAATTTACATGGTATATATATATCCAATAATTGAGGTAATAAAGTTGTAAATTTGGCAACAGCACCACTAGTTTCCATATTAGCGCGTGGAACTGCATTATGATCATTTAACTCACTATATCCTAGATATTGTATACACCTTAATATTAACTCTATAGATGGTTTAGTATGAAACAACTGATTATACATTTTTATATTGACAATCAATAATCTGCTATTTTATTTTTGATATATAATTTATTTAAACAAAAAAAACTCAAAAACCAAAGTTTAGTAAAATATTATTAATATCCTATTATGTAGTGTAACTAATATTCATAACATTTTCGAGACTATTTTTATATACATTATTTGTGCGTTTTATTTTAAGTTCGGTTTGTATTTTATTAATACGTTTTTTATCAATTGGTATATAATATGAATCCTGATTAAATACTTTTTTGGTTTCTTCCAATACTGGTGTAATAATAACACATGGCGGAAAATTTATAGCATATTTCTTTTCATTTTTAAGTGTTAGTGCCCGGAATTCTTGGATATTTAAAGGTCCACCAAACATTTTCAAACAAATGTTATCAGGTGCCGGGACAATATTCTCATCAGTTTCGTAAATCTTGTAATGCATGAGATTCAACAAACTAATATATTCCCATAAACAAACATTATTGGATTCATTACGTAAAAGGTGTGCTAGGACACAATTAGGTGAACAAAATATTCCATACATCGTGAATATTCCTGTATCTGCATTATATTTTTTGGGTATACCCCATGGTGTATTATCAAAATTATGACAACACCAAAAACAACAAATATTCGAACTTTGTGGCCATTTTGTGCCATCATATGTAACAGATAAAGTGTGTAACAGATCAATTTGTTTGGCAGTTTTATATTTTTTATTAAGTAGAATTTCAATTTGTGTTAGACGTTTTTTTACAGCGCTATCATCTAAATCACTTAGTAAATCATTTATTTTGGTCTGATAATAGTCCATATAAGTTGGTTGATTTTGCTGAAATTGACCCATGTTATTTTGCTGATTAGATTTCATTTGCTGTTGACCAGATGTGCTACATTGATTATTGAATATAGTATTGCCCTGATTATGTTGGACATAATTAGGTGAAACATCTGTATCTGCATTACCATTTTGTGTTTGCATATCAAGTAATTCATAATTATTCTCTGAACATTCATTAAATGGTTTGGGTTCAGATAAAACAGGATTATATAACACTGAATCTGAGACCATCGAAAGTTCATTTTCTAGATCTTTACAAGCAATCGGTAGCTTGATAATAATATTATTATCAAAATCTAATAGTGAATTATTTTGTTCAGTATATGCATCATCTATATTAAATTTATCCTTTGGTTTACGTCCACGGCGTTTATTGTTCTTTTTTTCATCCTCATTAGATGCTATCGGTGCATTATTTTCTGAAAGTGTGACTGGACTAGGCTGAACAATTTCAGGTTGATTATTACTATTGACTGTTATAGTTTCTACTATAACATCGGGTTGTTTATTACTTTTCCTTTTAGGTGGCATTTATCACAAGTTAATAATATTTGACATGATGATATTTAAATTAAAAAATAAATCTTTAATTATAAACCAATACATTTGATCACAAAACAAAGTTATTGTGGCGAAATAATTCCACATACTTTAAACAATTTAATTATTTTTGTTGGGGCCAAATGGTATAAAATGTTTAGTGCAAGCTGGCTGATATTGTTCTGAACCACCTATGAGTATATTACCTTCTATATCCGAAGCAGAGTTGTTATCAATAAACTGTGTATAACATGCTGGTTCTTTGCAAATATAACATTTTGCAGTTAATGTATGACATTCTGCTACAACTTCCATTAGATCATTAAATTCTGGGTTGAAAGTATTTCCAAATATATCATAATCTAGGCCGGATATATATACTTCTGTGACATTTGTAGGTGCAAACTCAAGTAGCCATTGTCTAATATCCTTGAAAAATTGACCTTCGTCAATAAATATAGCAATATTGTCAACGTCTTTTGGAATATATTTGTTAATTTCCATACAATTAGATATACCAATAGATGTAAGTGTATTATTATCATGACTAACTATTTGTCGATTGTCCGAATCATTTGTTTTTTCATATCTAACATCACTTGCAAATTTGAATGCTAATTTCTCAGTATTTACTTTATCCCAGCATTTAAGCAAATTTGTTGTTTTACTAGCAAACATTGGACCAGTAAAAATACAAGTTTTTGGAGGCATTTTGTTGTGATTATAGGTTTCTAATATAATTATACTATTTTTGTTTTATTTACATATACACAAAACAATTTTTTAATCCGTAATAAATACTTGCTCTAAAAATGTAAAAAGAAATCTGTTTATGAAAAACAGAATATTAATTCAATTATGCAGATATTTTATGTTAACATACATTGTATATAATATATACACAAGCCATGCAACATTAAAATAAATAATTAATAATAGTTATTTTAATAATTTTAATTATATAAATGCCTTTATATATATTTAATTTATATTTATTTTTTGTGATATAAGCTATCGCTTGATAACTTAAAATAAAATTAACCCTATATGGGTATTCTGTATTTTTTTGTTTTTGGAAATGTGCAGTATCTAGTCTAGTCATATATTGATTAGATAGTTTATGCATCTTCATCTGTTTCCTCCTCCTCAGATTCCTCTTCTTCCTCTTCAGAAGAATCAGCTACCTGAGTTGCAGGAGCGGCAGCTTGTTTAGCAGCAGATTTGGCTTGTGCTGAAGCTGGTGCTGCAGCAGTAGGAGCAGGTGCGGAATGAGCAGACGGGCTGCCTTCATCTGAGTCAGGTTCAGTTCCGTCGTCGGCTTCAGCAACCTCACCATCAAAATAGGTGTCTTCGCCAAGGTCATATTCGTTCGCCACTAGGTCAAGTGTAACATTACCCACATTGTATTTGAGAGAGTAAGCCTTGGCTCCTAGCCAAATATGTTTGAGGTAAATATTAAGGTCGCATGTAAACCGTTCGCCAATAATCTTGGTAGCAACTTCTTCATTAGTATATGGTGTTCCATTTGTATTGAAGAAATTACCTTTGAATTCGAACTTATCGGGATTAACCGGGTCGGCTTCGGAATAAATGGTAAACCAAAGACTAGGCGCATATTGAGGATTTGAATCCGAAACAGCGCCACGATAGCGACCATCCCAAATAACATCGGTCATTGTCTTCACACCAAAATCACTTGCCTTGAATTCTTTCTTAGCAAATTTGTCAAAGATAGCCTTCTTGAAATAGGCATCGAGAGCCTTGAATTTCTCAAGATGTTCAGCACTAGGCTCATAGCAAGCACTGAAACTAATCTTTCCATCATCCTTATTTACAGTCTTACGGAACTTAATAGGAACCGCAGGTAGAAAGATGGAGATATACTTGGTCTTTTCAGAGCCATCACCTGCAGTATATTTAATCTTGGGCTTAATGCTCTTGCCACTGCTCTTGTTTACTTCGACACCACCAATTTCAATCTTGGAAGTATCCAGATTTTCAATTAGTTCACCATTCATAGGCTTTCCACCTGCGCTACCACCTGCGGTGGGTGCTACATACTGTTTAACTTTAACAATACTGAATGCAGAGCGGCGGATATTGATTGAATTACCGCTATCAATCTTAAGATTCTTAAGATAGACAAAGATATCAACCACTGAATCACGTCCAATCTTCTCTTCAGGGTTAGTAGATTCAACTACAGCACGTGGAACAGTCTTGTCAAGGTATTTGACTTCGACAGGTTCACGTTCATCCCCATATGGGAAGCTGACCGAGAAAAGGGGGTAGTCGCGCTTATCATCACGATAAAGCATATCCTTAAATGTGTTGTCAATATCTTCAATCTTGAACTTATCAGCCTTCGTAAGCATAGATGCTTTGTTCTTGAAAATATGATTCTTAGTGAAAGTCTCAATGGCCTCTAGGCACTTAAGATGCGCAGGGTCAGTAATCTTAACAGAAAGCGAATAATTCGGTTTGACAGGTTGACCTTTAGCATCTAGCACCGGTGCAACTGGACCACCTTTGGCAGCCTTCTTAGCCTTAACCATAGCAGGGTCCATGACAGAATTAACCACAACATCAGAAAACTTGATGATACACTTAGTATCCTTGTTGTCCTCGCGGTCATAGTGAATCTGGTATTGGTCAAACCCATTTTTGTTGGGTTGTTTGGTTCCGAAACGAAGCTTAGCAACGTCGAAATCAGCTGGTTCAATTGGTTTATTTTTAGCAGCTCCAGTATTAGCGGGGTTAACAGCAGATGCAATAGTATTGGACGACATTTTAATTTGTATTAATTTGGTTAATGCGGTTACTTTATAGGGTTTGATTGTTTGCTTTTTTTGGGTTAATTGTTATTTAGTTAAAACGATTTTTTCTTTATGTTAGTTATTAATTAGTGACAGTTTTGGCATTTTTCGTCTTTTTTCAAACATTTTTGTGTTATAAGTATTATACTTTTCATACTAATATAACTATTTTTAAATTACTAGGTCTAGGGTTAAATTCGATAACATAAATATCGGTTGTAATAATAAAAACCTATATCTTCTGGTCAATAATTAATTATAGTTAATTTAATAATATGCCTATACCTGAAAATAATACAATTATTACACCGGATTTAAGTCCGGATGAAATACAAGAGAAAGCAGCAAATAAAATAGTATCACAATTAGATGCAACTGCTACTAAACCAAATACATCACATGTTGCAAATGAATTAATATTTGACAAGCAGGAAATTACTACTCGAGATTCTACAGATGGTTCAGCTGCAAACCAGCTTCTTGGATTATCAACTGATGAACAACGTGTAATGGTATTTATAAGGTTACATAACCCAAATGATAAATTTTTCCTTAACTGGTCAAACATATTCTCACTTGGGGAATTATACTATTCAAATTATAACAGTGATGAATATCGTGCATACCAAAATAAATTAAAATTACTTACTGCCAAATATTATAATCCTAAAAAATATACCCTCCAATTTGATAGCACTCAGATTAAAGCATATGTAAAAGACCCCAAATCTACATCATATGATGTGCCTCACACCAATCCAATTGATACATTAGATAAACCAACCTTCATGGACGCATATTCTGTAGTAAAGACAGGGTATAATAAAATTTCTCAAATGAGAACTCATTTAGAGAATAATTATAAATTTTTGAGTGGACTACCATATGTTGAACCAATTGATAAAAAGAAATTTGTAAAACTCCGAAATAATTTTACACGCGAAATAAATGCATACTATACATATATGTATTACTTCAACCGTATAAACAATCATAACATGACTGAGAAAGAAATAACCTTACCTCATTTATCATCATCATATTCAGAAACAACTAATGAAATGTTACCACGTATTGATAAAGTAAATATTAGATTGTCTGAAGATATTATAACACAAAAATATAAAAATGATGCCGCAAAACTTGAATTATTCATTGCAATTAAACAAAAAATACATGAACAACAGGCTCACCCCAAAGATAAGAAAATAAAAGATGAGGTTACTGCATTACTTAAAGAATATATTTCATTTGATAAACTTTATCAATCCAAACTCATAAATCATATATCACATCGTAAAAATAAAAAAATAATTTCGGATTTAATTATTTTATCAGGGCAACCATTACCTGGTGATGGTGCAGTGATAAATCCAACTGAAGGTCTTGATGATACGGCACCTAGCACAACAAGTTTATCAACATTGAGTTCAGAATTAGGTGTAAAGCACAATAATCGAAATACCCAATCAGGCGGAGGTTACAGTGATTTCTCAGATATCGACGAAAAAGATAAAAAACGTAAGTTCTTTTTTATTAACCGTGCAAAACGTGCAAATGGTGACCTATAAATTGAGGTGTTTTGAATTAATACAGATGTTAAAAATATCATATATCATCGGGAAAGTCTTCGACTACTAATTGCGGTGTTTCTATTGCACTAATGTTATTAATTTCTGTTTTGTCTTCACTTTTTGATTCATTTAATAATGCATCCATATCGGCATCATTTGATACTAAATCACTAATTGTTGTCTGTAGAGCGGTATTTTCATTTTTAGGTATTGAGCATGTTTTTTCCCAAATTAAATCCACTAATTCGTTTTTATTACCACGGGATTTAATATTCATATCCTTGGCTATTTGCTTGAGTTGTTTAACGCTCATTCCTAGAAGTTTTAATTTTTCGGGCGGTACATCCGAATGGTCTGTATTACTATGCATGTTGTAATCACCATGGCTATGCATGTTGTAATCACCATGGTTACTTGCACTATCATCCGCGCCTAGAATAGTGCTTATTAGGTCGTCATCTTTGTATGTAGTAGGAATAGAATTTAAAACATCATCTAGGTTTAAATTTGATATAGGTTGTTTAACAGGTGATGAAATTCCTGTATTATCATGTAGGTTACTAGTAGTATTTGCAAATTCGCTGACTTCTAATTCTTCATTCTGATGAGATTCAGATTGCGCAATATTTACAATTGTTGGTGGAGTGACAGCATCGAGTTGCACAGATTGGATAGAGTTTAAGACATCATCTAGGCTTAGCTCAGTTACTTGCTTAAGTATTTCAGGATTATTTACAGCCATAGTATCATTAGCTTGCTCAAATTGTTCTGATTGCTCAAATTGCTCGGTTTGTTGTGAACTTGTATGATCTGGGATACGTTCATTACTATCTGTTTCAGGACTGGGTATAGATGCCGGTAATGCTAACGTATTGACTGCATTAGTCAACGTTTCTACTCTCTCCATCAAGAAGTTAATAAGCTCATCCCTTTTTTTATTTTGACGAACCAAATTAGCTATAGATGATTTTAGGCTATCTGATTCATTATTACGAGTCATACTCATATATAGCAAATATATACAAATAATCGCTAAGACAACTAACCACACCAAAATAAAAGTATTGCTAATTTCAATCATTTTTAGAACCAACCGATAGTAATTCTTCTTAAATTAAGGATTAGGTTTTTAAATATACCAAAAGGTAAAAATAAACTGAAATAAACGGCACTTGCAAATAAAAATTAATTATTTATTGAACCTTTCACATCAAGAAAATCAATTATTTGAGGTAAATATGGTGCTAATTTATTGTAACATTTATTTATTGTGACATTAGATGTTTCACATAAACTAATAATTTTGTGTTTATCCACATTTAACGCATACAATTCAGATATAAGAAAGATAAGACATGCATATCTAGATTTGGGTATATGTTGGGCAAGTATATACCGTTCAGCAATCCAATCATTAAGTTTGAAAAACTTATCATAATATATTGCTGCAACACCAGATTTGCATACATATTTACGTAATTTAGCATTATCCTCTTCTTGTCTTTGATTAAAAAGTGCATCTGATTCCTTGTTAATCAAAGGAGCAGAAGCAACATCATTGCGAACTAAATCATCTATACTACTTTTTCCAGTTTGAGGTTTTATTTGATCGTGTGATACAGTTTTTTGTATGTACTGTGATATTGATGAGTTTATACCACCTTGTTCTGAAGCTGGCGCTGACACTGACGCTGACGCTGACGCTGACGCTGACGCTGACGCTGACGCTGACGCTGACGCTGACGCTGACGCTGACGCTGACGCTGACGCTGACGCTGACCTAGCAGATATATTAGCTACATCACGAATCTCTTCATCAATTGATTGTTGCACTAGGGTTGCTTGTTCTTCTGCTTCAATATCTTGTAACTCTTTCCAAATGAATTCGTATTCCTTTATCATTGAGCGCAATACTTTTATATCAATGTCAAACATATCGGCAACTTCCTTATAATCGCGCTCATAACCGGCTATTTCATGACCTATAATGACACTAACAGCCATTAAAGCCTGTAATTTATTCCTGCGCGCAGCTTTTACCTGACTAATCTTGAAATACACTACTTTTATTTCCTCAATAACACTATCTAGGACGTTTGCATTTTTACATACAGTAGTAATATGTTTGAATCTCTTGAGTATAGTGCTATCTTTATATGATAACATAGACCAATTATTCATAGTTCGGATAATATGTGCATATGGAGCCTTTTTCCCATTACCATATGAAACCATTGTTCCGACACTTGTTTCAGGCATCAATGTGTTATTTGGGACGCTTACACGACTAGGGTCGCTTCCCCCTTTATTATCATCCAAATTACGCCATTCCTGGCTCGTATCAATATCACGAGATTGACACAACCCACAATCCTTACACACCATAAATCCATCATGTGGAATTAAAGCAGTCCCACATGCTTCACACATTAACAAGTTCTTAATGCTTGTATCAATTGGGGTAGCCGTTCCGGCCTTTTCTTTAGCACGCTGCTTACGCAATCGGCTCATATCGCTTAGTGATGGTGCTTTTGCACCGCTTGAATTAAGGGTCGAAGCCCTATCGCTATTTATGCCAATATCTAAATTTAAGGACATATTCCACCAACCTTTGATTGCGATATCTTTAAGTTAAAATATTATTGCCGATAAATATTAGTTGATTATGATTTTAAGGTTAATATAAATATCCAAAAAAACAATTTTTATCTAACATACTGTCATTAAAATATACATTAGAGTAGCCATTCTATAGGATAACACAATCTGGTTTTGGCGGTGTTCCAGGGTAGTTACCCCATCCCGATTTGCCATATTTATCAAGGTCTTTAGCAGTTCTGATAGTGTCTTTCATAATTGTTTTACTATCCACACCACCAATTGAAACTGGTGGGTTACCCATTAATAATTGATTTATATCTTTACTACAAATATTGGATTCCGCACCTGCTTTCTGTTTATATGGTTTAGTGTTTTTTACTCTCTTTGGAGAGTGTTTTTTTTTATTGTTATTTGCACCTGGCATTAGTATAACACACTGTATTTATTATTCAGGTGATTTATAAAGTATAGGTTTATTGTATTAAATTATTATTTCTTCGTTATATACAACTTATCAAAATATTGGATTAATGATAAAATGAATATTGATCGTCCACCTGGCTTATATAATATATTTTCCAATGTTTGGTTATTTTTTGGGTATAATCGTCAGGAACATGACCATATTTTAAAAAAAGTAAAGGCATTACATGGCATCACCAAATTATTATGCCTAGATGATCTTTGTAAATTCTGGATCGCTGGAATTAGTGCTACTGATTCATATGCTCCTGAAATACGACAACAAATGATAATTGATCGCAGGACTAAACTAATTAATATATACAAAAATATATCAGCACAAATAGATATTGCCATCCGTGCAAATAACTCTGAAAGCGCACCTACTGTGCTTTGTTTATACACTCTTAGCCCACTTGCATTTGAATGTCTTATTGGCACATATTTATATTATTTGAATAAACGTGCTTCTATGAGTTTGGTTAGTGCAGCTAGGGCATTGTCAAGTAAAATAACAGGAGTTGAGTATCAAATGACTGAGGAAATGAAGCAATTTCTATATTTAGTTTGTTCAAATACTAGCACCTAAAAGTAATAAACAAAAGTCTGAATTATATATAAAATGCCTATTGCAGGAAAAAAGAAACTAACAGCTGGAACCAATCTAGGAAATCAAACTGTTAAAAAATTTGCACCTGCAAATAGTAGAAAAATATATAATAATAAATATCAACGTGAATTAAAAAAAACATTGAAAGTAATTAAACTACCTGTTGCAAAACAACACAAACTTACAGGCAAAATGAATAATTATAAAATATATTCAAATATGAAAGCAGACGTGGATGATTCATTAAAGTCTAAATCACAGAAGAAAACAAAACAATGTATGTGCATGAATTACAAAGTAATGGATGCCCAGTCACCACTTATGGATAAGGACATTGAAGTATCTAGATGCAAATCCACTGCAGAGCCGGGTTCAGACTTTTGTTCAAAACACAAATCATGTCCTAACATGTATAAACGTTACCTTACAGGTGCAGAACCGCCACTTGCTGATGATAATTGGAATAGTAAATTTGTCCGCAATAGTCATAATTGTTACGCATACTTCCTAGATGATCAAAAACCAAGCCTAGCTGATAAATGTGAAAATATTTGTAAAACAAAACGGAAAGGAGATAAATCATGCCCCGAAAAAAATGATGATTGCCGCATACTTATTCCACAACCCGGTGATTTTGGCTCATTAAATTCAACTACAGGGATTAAAAACGATGAAACTAGTTGTAGTGGGCTAACCGAAAAAATATTAAAAGATAACCCTACCGTTAAGCCTGCCCTTTTTACTGATAAATGCCCAGCTAACCATTACAAGGGTGCAGTAGTTGTCAGTCCGGAGAAATCATTTCATTTTTACAGACAAAACCGGGATGGCAAATGGAGTCATAAACCAGGTGTATTACCAGTTAGTCATACTGATGCATCTGATAATGAAATATGGGTTCCTCATTTCTCTGATAGGAATTATATTGAAAATCCGCTATATGGGACTACATATTCGCAATTTTGTAGTTATTATTGTATACCTAACAATAAATATATAAACACCAATAGCGCATAAACAAACATCTGTTTATATTTTTTTTACAAGCATGTTGTGTGTTTTACTAGTGTTTTCCATCAAAATCTATTGCATTTATATCCTAAAAAAACCTATTGAGGATACAAAATAAAATTTGTATTATTTGTGTTGGTTTTTTACTTTAACAATCTTATCTTATCTAATATTAAAATTAATAATTGGCATGGAATTCTTACGTAATTTATTTGGTGCTGAAAATAAATTACCAACTGGTGGTAAATCAGCTGCTGAATTTCTAGAGTATAATGGTGAATTAATAAATCAAGTAGTGCGTGATATTGTTGAACCATTTCTCAACCCTAGCACAGCAACCAATACCACTAGTTCGGAAAATGAAACAGACTTATCTTATACACTTAAACTTATGGATGCTGACACATGTGGGCAAATGGCATTTTACCTGAGTAAGAATATGTCAGAAATGATTAAAACGTATGATATTTCAGGGTTCGGTGGTCCAATTAATACTATTGCACCTGGTTCCAAATCTATAACTGAAGCCAATATCCAAACACCAACCGGTATGGTTAGTCGTAAACAAATATGTGACAGATTAGCTGGCCACTATGTTACTATTATTAATCTGATAGGTGCTATACTTACTGGTATTAATCCACAGACTAATATGGCATTGGCTAGGATGAATAGCTTATATACTTTAGCCGATGGCACTACTGATACTTTTATAGTTAATATCTGTTCAAAAGAAGGTAATCAAACTGTAAAATCCAATTTATTAGACGAACCAGGAGTGAAGGAATTTATGGGTCTATATTTATTTCATTTACTCTCAGTGAGTGAATCACCGGCTGATAAAGACCGTGTAATGCGCGAATACCAGAATTTGGTCCGTAAATTAGTTGATGAAGACCGCGTAGTCGCAATGCCTGCTGAAATACCGCAAAGTGTAAATACGGAAGTGAATAACCAATCAACAGAACCTGAATTACAACAAACTGATACAAATTTTAATGCAGCTGAACCTACATCAGTCCAAGCGACTACCTTTAATGAATTACAACAAGATACCCAAAAACCTACACCATTAGGAATATTTGGTAATTTATCAGAGAAATTATCTAGTGGTATTGGTTCATTGCTTTCAAATAATGCACATGAAACTTCTCAACCGGCTAACCAGTCATCATACAAATATTCTCCTTTATCATCAAGTTCTAATTTGAACTCTTCATCCCAGTCGTCGTCCGGAACACAATCTAGTTATGGCTCAGACTCTTCATCCCAATCGTCAGCTAGGTATAATGATTCAATAAATGTGTCAAAACAACTAGAATTAGCCAAATTAAATGCTGAATTGAATAATGAACATGATTTGAATAAAAAACAGATTTTGAAGAAAAGAATAGAAGATTTATTACATGATTTACAATCAAATAATTCAAGTTCATATAGCTACGGTAATAGCAGTAGCAGCGGCAGCAGCGGCAGTAGCAGCAGTAGAAGCCATAGGCATAAAAAAAGTCGTAGGAGTTCATCATCTAGCAGGTCGAGTGATAGATATACAAGTTCATCATCTAGTAGTAGCAGTCGTCAGTATGGTGGTGTAAGCCCGGGCGCACTATCTGCAGATGCAAGTGTATCTAGGTTCATAACATTTATGGAAAAATATATTCAAGAGAACCCGAATGACAAACGAACTATTATGCGTAATGTTTTAACATTGTTCAAAGGTGGCCATTTTAAAAAACCAGATAGTGCTAGAATTAAAACACTATGTAAAAATGCGGACGCAGATGGTAAAAATATTACATTAAAAACAAATACTAGCAACCAGCACCTCAAAACATATGCTGATAATTGGCTTGAAATGCGACATAAATATATGAAATCAGTAAATGAGTTAGTAGATATATTAGAAAACCGCATATTAATAACCAATCAAAAAACACAAAAGCTAGATGTCCGTAACTTAAGCAGCCGTGACCTTTTAGATTTGGAAACAAAAACCCGAAGTGTTCTTACTGAATTATATTCAAATGCCCATCAACATTATGTGATTGGTGTTAATGCACTTTATGATTATTATCATGATTTAACATCAGGGGTTCCTTCATATTAAATATTAGGGACTTTCTTATTATCTGTTTGGTAAGACATAAGTTGTGTTACTAATGCCGACCATTCCCGTGCTGTATGGTCAAATGTGCATTCATGAGTTTCAGGTAGTCTATGTGCAGAACAAAATGTTTTCCCACATCTGCATTCCATGTCAGTAAGCTTTAATTTTTTCCTGCAATTTGGTGCAATGCACCTATTTATTTGAATTTTTTCAGTTTCCGTCATTTTATTGCAAACTATTAATTACTAACTATTAATTACTAACTATTTATTATAAAGTTTATCTCTATTATTCAATTTTATAAAACGTTTTTTAAACTATTATGGTGTATCTAGAATAATCAAAAAATTAACTAAGTAACTCGGCCCATGTAATATCTAATATACCATTGTTAATAAACTTATCTCCATTTATAAATACATAACTAGGTTTACCTTCGCTTTTTATTCGTTTTTCATAAACTGAATAATCAAAATTATTATCAAGAAAGATATCAATTGTTTTTGCCAAACGGACCTGCCAAGGTAAATTTACTGGTATTCTGGGACGGCCTTTAAAATTTATTATATATGTTTGGCTAATTAAGTTATTTTTCCACACATCATATTGAACACTATCTACGTTCCTTATTTTAAAAGACCCTATTGGTGGTGATGGCATAATACTAATCTATTTACAACTATTTATTTTGGATTATTATAAAAAAAATTGTTTTTAAACGTTGACAAAGGTAGTCATATTATAATTTTATAATTACTACACCAATTACTTTAAAACTTACGATTTGCTCCAATTACCAAAATGTTGGCTTGGCATTCATATTTAATAATTGGTATCTTCATTTGGATTACTAAAGTGGTAATAACAATTAGATTTAGCCAACCTAGCTTTAGAACATCTACTGAATCCTTCAATCCAAAATCATTTACTGCTCTAGGGATATATTTGGTATTCTTCTCACCAAATATTCTATTATGGCCAATTAATGTTATTCTCGATATTTATATAGTTTATAAAGAATCGGGACTGACTCCTGTAGAAATTTTGCATGCATTGGTTGGAGTCTAACTGTAATGCTTTGTAATTCTGCACTTTTTTTGGTATTTTAATTTTATTTATTTTAGCAACAGAAATTGTCGAATTCGAGAACAAATAAAAAACAGAAATATCTAATCATAGACTAACCCCTTGTAGAGCTGTGCTAGGTTAATAAGACTTGGGTAAATTATTTTCAAATAGGAATTTCATATTAAGTCCCATGCCCTGGAGTTCCTGACTTAGTAGTTTAGCCGCATAAGGAATAGTCACACGCCGGAATGAGCTGTAATTATCACAGCAGTCACACCTGTAAATATTGCTATCAGGATTGGTATTCACTACAGCATAATTACCACACGAACCGCAAATGAAGACGTCGAAGCCATCACTAACATCTAACATACGTTCTTTAAGGAACGCAACTGACCCGTGGGCATTCATACAGTCTTTCTCCATCTCACCTAGACGGAGACCACCATCACGTGCACGGCCTTCAGCAGGTTGTCGGGTGAGTTGCACTACTGGACCTGAGTTTCTGCTATGCATTTTATCTTCAACCATGTGTTTGAGGCGCTGATAATATGTTGGACCCATGAAAATCTGCACGTCCATTTGTTTCCCAGTAATCCCGGAATAGAGAACCTCATTGCCACAATAGTCGAAGCCGTTAGCCTCAAGTATATTACCAACTTTGTGTGGGTCGATATCACTAAACGCGGTGCACTCAGAATACCCACCTAGATGCACACTGGCCTTGCCAATAATACATTCCAGGAGCTGACCAATAGTCATACGGCTAGGGATAGCATGTGGTGTCATAATAATATCTGGGACTAGGCCATCTTTAGTAAATGGCATATGTTCCTGTGGATAAATCATACCTACAGTCCCCTTCTGACCCACACGGCTAGCAAATTTGCTACCAATTGAGGGAATACGCTCGTTACGGATACGGATTTTACCACTGAGGAAACCCTCTTCATTACGGTCGATAAAGACTTTATCAACATACCCGGTTTCATTCATCCGGAGACTAGTTGAGCAATCCTTATAAACTTGGTGCCCATTCAGGTATTTGTTCTTAAGGGGCAATTTCTTACCCATAATAACGTCTTTGCTGGTGACATATTCATTCTCGCGGACAAATCCGCGTTCATCTAGTTTATCATAGTTACCAGGTTTAATACCCTTAGTATATTCAGGGTCGGGTTTACAGAATTTTTCCTCTTTGCCGTTACTCTGGATTTTCTTTTCATCGTCGCGGTAAGTATGATAATATGTTGACCGGAAGAAACCCATATCAACACTATGACCGTTCAACATAATACTATCTTCCTGATTATAACCAGTGTATGCACAAATTGCAACAATAGCATTAAGCCCAATTGGCAACTCATTATAATGGATGTATTTGCCAAATTTACTTGCAACTACGGCTTTCTCAAGATAGTTCATGACATACCCTATTGTATCCATACGCTTAAGGAAATTAGTAGCATAGCAACTCATAGCTTGTTTACCCATACTGCTTTGATATGCATTACGCGGGCTCTGACTATGGTCAGGGAATGGAATAACACATGCAAGCACACCAAGCATTAGCCCAGGATGGATTTCACAATGAGTATATTTGGTAATGTATTGTGTGCCAATTTCTTCAACTTGTGATTCTCGGGCTTTGGCCATATGTAAATCCTCTGGAGTCATTGCAATCATACAATTATTGACTTCTTCAGTATCAATAAATTCAACAACACATTGGATATTTCGGTCATCAGGTGAATAATAGAAATACTCCTGAAGGCCATCAATAGGTCGCTCTGCTAAATACCAATCGATAGGCAGGCGTTGAATAGCTCGGTCAAGGGTCGGCATAATTAACGTATTCCAATTTCCATTATTTGCACGGAGTTTTTCAATATGTCCTTGTGTAATCCGGAGACGGTTTTCATCAGCAATAAATACTGGCCTAGTTAGGCGACCTGCATCGCTAAAGATAAACATCTCATTATTCAGAATGTCCCAATTAATACTAATATATGGATTGAATTTACCACATCGCCTGAGGTGTAGAAATTGATTATATACACGGTCAGGATTAGGATGATACCCCATGATATCACCATTAACATAGATAATACATTTACCAGCAGCATCTTTGAAATTTGATAGAGTAAACGGAGTAATACCAGTGCGAGTTGCCATCCATTCTTTAACAGGTGCACTGTTCGACTGAAGTGTAATTACACAACCAATTGCCATATTTTTGACAAGCCCTACTGTTGCACCTTCAGGTGTTTCAGCTGGGCAAATATACCCAAATTGGCTTGCATGTTGTTTACGTGGACCAACAATCTTATTATTCTTTTTCTTCTTATCGCTGGGGCAATTAATGCGGCGTTCATGGCTGAGGTAGCTGGAATAACTGAGCCGATTGAGAACTTGTGCAGCACCAATCTTAATATTACCTTTACCATTGGTTTTCACACCCCAATTACCAGTTGCTAATGAGTATTTAATACCACCTTCAATACTTGTTGATTTGATAATCTTATAAATATTGTTAATAGTAATCAGCTCAAATACATCTTTACCCGATTTATTGTGATTAAGTTCTTTACCAACGCTACGCTGGAGGTCTTTCACAAGACGGTTAAGGCATTGCCGGAACAAACTAGCAAATAGACAACCAGTGGTTTCTACACGCTTGTTCTGAAAGCTATCACGATCATCATATGGCAACAGTCCTAGACGCACTTTAAGCAGTTTCCGGCACATAGCACCTAGAAAATTTACTTTCTTAACGCTATTTGTGCGGAGGTGAGGTAGAAGTTCAGTATCTAGGTTAGTGCGCAGATAAACCAATTTATCCGCATCAGATAGCCGAATATCCTTATTCAGACCTTTGTATTTGAGATGTTTAACAAGATAACCCATTACTTCTGCTGGTGTATGGACATTTTCAGCAATACAGATTTCTTTGAAATCATGAAGAGTTTCCTTACATAGTAGTGCTAGGTGTGAACCGATGTCACCATCTGATTCATCGCCACAAACACAACGGATAAGGTCAATATCTGTAGCTACACCTAGCGCCCGCATCATTAAGAAAACATTGATTGGGTTCTTAAAAGTGCTAATATTCAAATAAAGGCTCTTGGGCCGTTCACAGAATTTTACAATATTGGTCATTACCACACTAAAGCAGTCATCACGTATACTACGGATTTCGGCTTCAAATTCACGGTTTTTATTTTGTTTCTGTTTGCTAAATACGAAAATCTTGTTTTCTGCAATACGTTCTTGACTTACAACAACTTTTTCGTTACCGTTAATTAAGAAATACCCACCCATATCATATCGACATTCACCATATTGTTCTTGGCTAACACCGTCATTCTTACTAAGTTGACAATATTTGCTTTGAACCATAATAGGGATACGGCCAAAATTAATATTCCGCATAACCACTTCCTTATAGTTTTCAGCATCTAGGTTGTCTTCCGGATTTGTTTCATCTCGGCTGCGGACAATCCGGCTGAATTTCATATTAATGGTTAATGGCGCAGAATAGGTCAAATTCCGGAGTTTTGCCATTGCAGGTGTCATTGGAATAGTTTCACCATCTGGTTCAGTAATTGTCGGATTACCAATTGCATAATCCATGAATTCAATATTCACCTCTAGGGCATGTTTATTAAATTTCTCACGGTAATCATGATACACTTTGATTGGATTGAATTGTTTAATTACATCATCCAGATACTTCTCCATAAATTGTTGATATGAATCATATTGATGAGCAAGTAATTGCCGGTCGTTATGTTGCCCGAAAAATGCATCAATCACATTCCATACCGCATCCTTTTCCATAGGTTGTTCAAATAGCCCAGCAAAATCTAATACTGGTGATGCAGTATCCATTGGTTTATTAAAAGTAACTCCACTAGATATATCAGTAACACCAGAATTAGTAATTTGGATTTCAGGTGTTTTAATTGGAATTTCAGTATTCTTAGTAGATGTAGATTTACTCTTTTTGGCAGGCATCTTAAACGTGTGATATATTATTGATATTTATGCTTAAATTGATGTTTGTTAATGTTCTGAATGGTATATTTACACAAAAACAATTTTTAGCAGGTATTATAACATCAAGTGCATAAAAATTGATTTTATATTATATGATAGACAAAAATACTATATTATAATACGGTAAGTAATCACCCAGTGAATATATATTAGTATATTACCAACACTCAACTAAATTATACAATAATACTATCAATACAATTTATCAAAATGGCTAAATGTATAATTTGCTCTTCTAATTCATTTCTTGTATATGCACTTAATCCAATTTCATTCAATACAACTATTATGTGTGAAACTTGTTATGCTAAGAGTTATTTTGCTGGTGAATATCCTAATTTGTCTAAACTATCTTTGGAACATATTAGACTTCTGCCACATGTTTCTAATGCCTCACCGTATATGAATCAAATATCACCATCTATTACAGGAATATCATCTATGAGCGGTCTTCCATCTAATGGTATACTTGACTGGCCGTTTAATAGTAATATTACTACTATTCCGGCTAATCCATTTTCGGGAGGTGGATTTGGTAGACCTGATAATACTAAAAATCGGGGGAACGAAAAAGATATTATTGCACGTATCAAAAAATCTAAGGAGCTTGTTTCTCCAATTACTGGTCGTCCATTTTGGGAGGAATCACAACCTTCAACAAACCCTGTAATAAATTCTTTACCACATACTACTTTTGCATCGGATAGAGGATTCAATTCGTCTGCAACTAATAAGTTGACAAATGCAACATCATCTTCTAATTCTACATCTAATTCTGCATCTAATTCTGCATCTAATTCATCATCTGCATATAATCCAGAACTTGCTAAAAAACTCAATGAATTTATTAAAAGAACACTTTTCCCAGATATGATGGATTTACCAGACCCTACTCCTAAGTCTAAACATCCACATGTGGATACAGATGAAGAAACTATGACTGAAGAAGAACATGAAGATTTACCATTCGAATGGATTGGCGGGGATGTTAAAAATATTCGTGATCTAATCCGCCTGGGTAAAGAATACAAAGAACATCCCAAGAGAGTGCAAACTAACCTAGACCTTGTTAAGCTAGGTAGGTTGGTAGAACCACTTGAGACACTCCAAAACATGGTGGGTCTGGAAGATATCAAAGATAGTATCTTCAAACAAGTAGTCTTCCATCTGCAGGACCTTGATAATGGTAACAAAGATATGCACCATACTGTTATTAAGGGCCCTCCTGGTGTGGGTAAAACCCAAATTAGCCATATTATTGCCAAGATTTACAAAGGTCTTGGATTTCTTAAGAAGGATACCGTTGTAAGTGTAAAACGCGATGACCTCATTGCCGGATATCTAGGCCAAACTGCAATGAAAGCTAAAAAGAAATATGAAGAGGCACTCGGTGGTGTCCTACTCATCGATGAAGCTTATGCACTAGGTGATGGCAGTGATAAAGACAGTTATAGTAAGGAAGCAATTGATTTGCTTACTTCTTATCTAAGTGAACATGGTCACGAATTCATTTGTATTATTGCCGGCTATAAGGAAGCACTAGAGAAACGGTTCTTCTCAGTTAATGAAGGTCTTGCCCGCCGGTTTAATATTCATTATGATATTAAACCATATTCTGGCACTGATATTTGCCAGATTTTCCAGAAACTAGTTAGTGATGGTGGTTGGCAACTTGACGCATCTGCATATGCACCTGAATTCTTTACTAAAAATATAGATTCATTCCCGCATTTTGGTGGTGATATGCTGAACCTATTTGCCTATACTAAGAAGGCACATAGCACTAGGCTACTTGCAATCCGGACTAAGGAACAATTGATCAATACAAAGAAAAAAATTAATATGGCCGACCTAGAAGCCGGGTTTGAACAATATAAACTTGGAAATGGTTATGCAACTAAAGATACACCATTTGAAGCCAAATTCATGTATATGTAACCTAGCGTCCTAGGCAAATAATTTTGGTTTATATTTAGTTTTTAGTATCTAGTAACTGTTTTTATGGTTTCTATTTTTTAGAACTTTTACTAATATATGTGACTAGCACGATAGCTAATAAAATGAATGCTAATAACATCATCCAGTTATCAGTTATAAATAATCTCCAATTAGCAACTGTTGTTGGTTTAAGTTTCATGGCTGTAAACTGTTCTTTACCTATTTCAGCAATTGTTTGGATCGGTGGATGATCATTTATTTTTTTTACTGGTTGATTGGTCTGTATTGCACTGCTAGGTTGGGTATTATTTGCAAGACTATTTGTAGCTGCAGGTATATTAGGGCGATTTTGGCTGGTTAGGTTATCTGGGTCAATAGGTGGTTCATTATCAAATGCTTTTGATATATAGTCACCTGCAGCATCAATAGCATTACCTAACATATGGCCACCAACTGCACCTAATGTTGCTTCGGATACGTGATGCCCGCCTACAGTCCCTAAAGCAGCTAATGAAAAATGATGCCCGCCTGCCAAGCCTGCTAATAATGCAGCTGGATGAAAACCTTCTTTTACAATTGGTGCACTTGTGTTTATTTTGTTGCCACTAGTATTATTGCCGCCGGTCTTGTTATTGCCACTTCCATTTTGATTACCCATTTGCGCACGGACTGATGCATTCAATTCTTGAATAGTAGATGGAAGGGGAACTGCATCTTCACTAGGGCGATTTTTAGAATAATATAATTTATGGTCAGGAACTGCATCAATTATCCTTTTACTTTCAGGCAGTAATTCTAATTTAACCAATGTGCTTGGGTTCTTGATTTTAACCCAGTTACCACCAACTTGTGCGCAATGTTCTTGTGTATCTATTTGCGAACCAAGTGATTCGCCCGATGCACTAACACATTTATGGTCGAGAATTTCAACAGGTGCGCCTTGTGGGATTTCACTGACATTAATGAATTTACCATATTTACCGGGGTTATTCCGAATAATATCATTAAATAACATAGTCCGGATTTCCATGAGTTCAATTTGTTCCTGTGTAAGTGCATCCGCATCAACTTCATGCACGCCTTGTCCGTTATTAGCAGGTGTTGTATCAGGTATGTTTGAAGATGAGTTCAATGATTGATTAACCGCTGCAATTGTTGTGCTAGGTAGCAAAGTTTGGTCAGTATCTGCCATAGGGTCAGAAGCAAATCCTTCAATTACCTGTGTATCTAAACTATCAATAACCTGAGCAGCAGGTAATAAATTATCAATTCCGGTGGCCTTAAGTTTATCAGCAGCTAACATGAGTGGTGTAATTCCGGCATTATTTTTTTGGTCAGCAGGGACACCTTTAGTCATCATGAACTTTACAGCATCACTCATTTCACGGGTAGCAGGCATATTAAGTAGAATCAAGTGAATCATGTTATTACCATATGCATCGCGGTCTAGGACATTACCACCATGATTATATAGATACCTTATCATTGTCATATTGAGGCCTTTTTGAGTATCTGGGACTTTACCAGTTTTAGGATTGATTTTGGGTTTATATTCTATGGCTAACATCATAGGTGTTTCACCACGTGAATTTTTGCCATTGACTTCAATAGTTTGCCCAGACAGTTTAACTAATTCTTCTATGCAATTCATATGACCATTTTTAACAGCCAGGTGAATAGGTGTATTACCTTGTGCATTCCGGACATTAAAATTGGCCTTAACTGCTACTAGAAGCTCGAATACTTTTGGCCTATAATGCATAGCTGCTAAATGAACTAGGCGGTTACCATAATCATCGTGAGTCAAGACTTGGTTTGCGTTATTATATTTGAATAGGTAATCCCTGATATACTTTACATCACCATCTTTTACTGCCCTAGCTACACTTGCATCGTCAATATAGGTATATTCAGGGTCTTTACGTGTAGTCCCAAATAAATTATCAACAGTAGTGCTATCTTTGCAATCAGTAGGGAAACAGTCTAATAACATACCTTGTTTGCTAACAGTCCATACATCGGAGGCATCAGGTGATTTGGTAATAACACCGGGGGTTTGGAGAGCATAGCTTAGCTTGCAAATAATATATGGAGTGATAGGTTCCCATCCGGCTTCTGCAGCTTTAGCAGTTTTGGTGAGTTGAAGCTCAACTAGGTCACCATTACGGACAATTGGTCGGGCATATGTATAAATCCCCTGCACTTTAGCCAATAATTCAGGGTTAACATCGGATAGTTTGATATCAGGGTTGCAGCAAGGAATAGCCCTGCTATTAGTGCTATTTGTTATCTTCATGAAAGTAGCCCAAGCTTGCTTAATATCATCTGATTTAAAAACACGACCGGTTTTTGCATCTTGTTTTCGGTCCATATCTTTATAACTAAATGGTGTTACATTATTACACCTAGCATCGGTATCAACAGCAGCAATTTTAAAAAAAGAATTCATCTGTTTTTCTGTGTGTTTATTTCGATACCCTGTGTTAGTATTTCGCCTTTCTTTATTTATTATATTTATTTTTTGGGGTTCCTAGCACATCATGTAGGTATGACTTATCCGATCTTTTTGTTCTTATGGCATTTGGGTGGATTTAGAGTTTTGTTATAAAAGCATCCTAATGTGCCTTTGCAGGCCGCTTCACCTTGTGATGTAAGAGAATTACAGATTTTCTCAAGCTCATCACGGGTATCAACTGCCTGAGGGGCAGGAGCAGCAGGTGCTACAGGCCCACCAAATGGTGGCATCATGGGTGCAGGTGCTGCAGCTCCGGCAAATCCAGGTGCGGCAGGGGGTGCAGCTCCAGGTGCCGCTGGAGCAGGTGCGGGTGGTGCAAAGAGAGCTGCCGGTCCACCTTCAAATATTTTAGCCAGATTTTCATCAAGTTTAAATGGTGTCTTTTCAAGTGCTCGGGGTTCACCAAAACCTTGGTCACCTGGAATTACAGGTGGTGCCGGGCCAACATCTAATATTATTTCTTTCTTGGGTTTCATATCGCTAATACCAAAAATTAGGTTTTTCTTTTTTGAAGATTTCTTTTTACTAACTTTAGCTGACATTTGGCTAAGTGGTATTGGGCCATCTACACCGAGTGATTTGCCCATTTCCAGGTCTTTGAGGCGTTTATTAAGTGCGGTGTCGTCGTCCAAAAAGTTCAACCCGGGGATTTCTAGGTCATCACTTCCTAGGTCGAAGTCACTAACTATTTCAATTTCGAAATCCATCTTACGTTTGATGGACATTAAGACTTCTTTCAGATTGCGTTTCAAATCACTCATATCTAGGTTGAAATCCTCATCTACTGTGGCTGTGCGTTCATATAAATCACCATTCAAACCCCGTAATTTAATATTGGCCTTGTTGCCTTCCATAGTAATATCAATACTTTGGACTAATAATTCATCTTTAGGGTTGAATTTACGGAGTATATACCGGACTTGGCTTAGTAAATGCTCTTTACGGAAATTACGTGGCATAGTGGCGTTACTGACCAAAAAGTTCCGCAAGAGTAATGGGTTGCTCCGGTCTATCTTATCATTACCTTTGAAGACGTTTTTGATAACTTGTGATTTGAATGTTTTTTCTAGACCATGCATACCCACGTTTTCATCTAGGGTGATTAGGTTACCTAAATGCTTGTTATAAGAATTATAATATTTACGGCTTGTTTTGGCCAAGGTTTCATAGCTATCAATAAGATTTTGCTCGGAATCTACTGCACGGGTATATTGTAATTCGCGGTATCGCTCTTTTTCACGCATTTTTTTTTGTTCATAATTAAGATGGTATCCTGTTTCGCTATCATAAGAGCTCTTGTTTCTACTTCCATTATCACTGGATTCTGTGGCTGATGATGATTTATCACCAAACAATGCCCCAAAAAAACCAGCGCCTTGCTGTTGTGAGTGCAAATTAGCTGCCCGACTCATTATGTTTAATTCCCTATTTATAATACTTTGCGACTTTTTTAATTATTATTTGGATTCAATACCATAACAAATATATAAAAGAAAATGAAAACCACAAAAAATTAAGAAATCATAGTTTCTTTTTGTTGTTTACGTTGATTCTGGGCTTGGGCCATCTGGAAATCCTTATTCAGGGTATCAAATTGGCCGATGGTAAGTTGAAGAGCACCCTTGAAATCCATTGTGCCGGTATGGTTAAGATTAATACTCAGGTCGAGCCAACAATCACCACCCGCTTCTGCCCATAGCTTGCAGAACAGATAATCTTCACTGAGATATACCCTAGACGTCGGGTCAATCTGTGTGTCGAAAAGAGTATAGAAATAATCATCGCAGCGTTCATCACCATATCCACTAACATTATTGCGGTATTGACGGTCTTTGTGCTTATACATCAGGATTTCGAATACTTCACGCTTGATAAGCATAAACCCGGTGCCGATATCCTTCACTTTAACCATCCCATTATCCACATGAACCATCAGTTTGCCTTCTTCTACATGATAGACGGGGTTAAATACATAATCAAGGGATTTACCCATTAGCACATCATCCTGCATCTTTTCATCTTGTTTGAGATTAGCCCGCACTTTATCCCAATTAATCATCTTCTTGGGATAGCAACCACCGCTGAGGTCACGGTTCATTAGCACAAGTTTGAGAATAGTTTGCCAGTTGAATGTAATATCCGCGTCGATAAACATAAGGTGAGTAGCATCCACATCCCCTAGGAATTTGGCGACAATTCCGTTTCTGGCGCGGGGGATAAGTGATTCATTACCAATTGTCATGACATCGAATGGAACACCTAGTTTGGTGAAATTAGCAGTTAGTTCGCACATAGAGCGGAAATACCCGATATGGACTAGACCGCCGTAGCAAGGTGTACCAATGACGATTTTAAGGCGGTTGTGTTTCATATATTCCTGGATGGCTTCCACTACGGTTACTGACCGGGCTTGTGGTTGTTGTGCCGGGTTGGATTGCTGAGCCCCTATGGGTTCATTGGTATTAGTATTTGTATTTGTGCTGCTAGGTTGTGTTTGTTCCGCAGATGACATTTCTAATTGAATTTCAGTAAATGGTATTAATAGTTGGTATTTGTTATGAATATCTGGTAAATATCTTTAAAGTGGTTTTTCATCTAAAATATTATTGGTTTTACTAAAACACCCAATATGATGTTTGTTGGACGACAATCATATTTGCTTTTGCTATAAATCTAGATGCACTGCCGGTTTGGTTAGCAAATACTAAATGTGTATATGTTGGGACAGTTCCACCACCAGAATAATCACGAATACATTCTAGGCTAATAGATGAATTGGCATTAGTAGCATAGCAACTGCCACGCGATACAGCTATAACAGGGTTTAGGGTTACAGTAGCATTTGACCCTTCTCTTAATTCAACCCAAAACTCAGTGTCAGGTGCGGAAGTATTTTGAAAACCCATAATTGCTTTTATACGATATGTTGTGTTTGATATTAAACCATTGATTCTAAATGAATTACATAGTGAATAGTAATCATTTTGTGTTTCTGTATATGTTAATGTTGAATTTGTTAGCGCACCAGCGGTGGCAATACCAATATTTGTGGCGGTTGATGGAAATATATAACTCAAAAATTGAGTGACGTATGATGTTTGATTAATCCATTTTGAACTTATCCCGTCATATTTTAAGAAATTCCCAGTAGCAAGAGTCATTGATGAACCCAAACTCACATCCCCTAAATTGGCTAACTGTAAGTTTAATGAACTACCACCTAATGTTGCTGTGCGGCTACATATAGTGACGGTTGAACTAACTAATTTAGAAACTGCAATTGAACCAGCAAGTTGTGCATTAGTAATTGTTAATGGACTTATTTGTGATGCCGCTATATTACCAGTTATATTACTGAAAGCCAATGACCCACTACCACCCAAATTAATGGTTTGCCCGCCTATAACTATATTGGAATTAGCCAATTTACTATTAGTGATTGACCCAGCTAATTGTTCATTAGTGATAGATGATGGGTCTATTTGGGTTGCTGCGATATTCCCTGTCAAATCACTAAATGCCAACGGCGTATTACTACTACCTAGATTCACTGTTTTCCCGGCGATGATAACATTTGAATTTGCAAGTTTGCTATTTGTAATTGACCCAGCGAGTTGTGCGTTAGTAATAGTCCCCACCAAATTAGATGTTTGATACCCAGTGGAATTACTCAAATCTAGGCCGGCATAAGTATTACCCAGCGATATAGATGTATTACCAATCGCGATACTAGTATTGCTAACACCCGACCATCCGGCTGAACCTTGTGATTTGATTAATACATTACCGGTTGAATCTGCTTTAATACCATACCCTGATTCTCCGGTAGTGCTACCAAATGACATAAAAGTATTGCCACCAGCATCTTGGCTAAATGCAACCATTGGCGTATTCCCAGGACCAACAAGTTTGATGGTGCTAGGACTATTGGATGTGAGTATAATATCACCATTGGCCGTTATATTAACATTACCGCTGACAGACCGGATATCTAGGTTACCATCAGTGCTTGAACCAATAACTGTATTTGCATTACGAAGTGTCAAATTGCCGCCTTCAGATACAATGATATTTCCGGTAGTGATATTTCCTGTAGTAATATTTGATATATTAAATAACCCAGATGAATTCATGGTAGGTGGATTAGAAGTATACTGGGTGCCAATTACTAATGCGTTTTGTGAAAAGGTTGTGCCACTAACACTCAAATTATTTGTGTTTTTATTGAAAGTTAGCCCATAAGAACCATTCATAACCCCATTATCATTAAATTGAACTTGGGTATCCATTCCACCTATAAAATTAGACCATTTACCATAACCATTTGAGAATTGTAATATATTACTATTTGACCTGAAACCTTTGCCATATACACCTTTAATATTAGATAAATTGAAGTAATTCATATTCATGTCTGTATCCATGACAAAGGACATTTCATTAGTTCCTTTTTTAACAATAGTATTGTAATATGGGACTCGTCCATAGTTTGTTTCAACTTGACTTTCCGTAATTGTTAATGATGTTGGACTAGTACCAGTACAACCAACTGTATATGTATAGTTCACTTGGTTATTAGGAGTAAGTGACCCATAGTTCAATTCATATGTTCCAGAAAGAGGGCTATTATCACAATATAATGCCATTTGAACTGATAGGTTACCAGTTGTTGATCCGGAAACTATACCTACATCTTTCAAAGTAATTAGTAGCGTATCATCTGTATTAGTGGTTGTCATAAACCCATAATAACAACTAGTTGATGGATAAATATTAAGTTGTGCGCCACCAAAAAATGAGATAATATTGGAAATTGATGAGTTACTATCATCTAATACTAATTTACCAGTATTATTTACCCATATATTGGATTTGCTACCTTTGTTAAAACTAACTGACCTACCAAATGTTGAAAGATTGATTTGTGTTGGTAAACCAGTTATTGTAAATACGGTATTTGATGTCGTGACATTATAAGGTGGTGTTGTTGTCCAATAAGTTCCCATTGCTTTCTTATAACCGAAATAATCTGTGCCGGCAACATTTGATGTAAAGGTATAAATAATACTATTTTGTGGGCTCGATTGTGTATATTGGACTTGTGGATTTTCTTGTCCAACTAATGTATATGAATCCGTTCCACCATTTAAATTTGTATCCAAAACTATATTGCTGCTAAATAATTGTTTGAGCCCGAATGCATCATCATCTGCAAACACTACATTATTAGCCCCTCCGACTGTAAGATTAATATTGCCAGTCGCGTCTTGCCCGAATGTTGCCAGCGAATTACCACCTTGTCCGATTAATCGGATAGTGCTAGGACTATTTGCAGTCAAAATAATATCATGGTTGGCGGTAATATTAATATTACCATCTAGTGCATAGATATCAAGATTACATAGTGTGCCAGATTGTATATAAGTATTTGCATCCCTGAATTCGAGTATGCCTGTATCCCTAACAAATAAGTTTCCAGCCGAAACATTTGCTAGATTACTTGCACCTAGCACATCTAGGTTACCACTTACACCAACGTTAGCAAGATTGCTTAGTTCAAAGACAACCAAATTTCCGGCAGAAACATTTGCTAGATTACTTGCACCTAGCACATCTAAGTTACCACTAATCCCGACGTTAGCAAGATTGCTTAGTTCCAAGACAACCAAATTTCCGGCAGAAACATTTGCTAGATTACTTGCACCTAGCACATCTAGGTTACCACTAACCCCGACGTTAGCAAGATTGCTTAGTTCCAAGACAACTAGATTACCGGCAGAAACATTTGCTAGATTTGAGAGTTCTAAAACAACTAAGTTACCAACTGTAACATTCCCTAAATTGCTGTCGCCTGTGACCGATAAATTCCCAGGCACAGTAATATCATTAAGTGAGAAAGCACCTGTAATAGCCAAGTTCCCAACTGTAACATTCCCTAAATTACTATCGCCAGTGACCGCTAAATTCCCAGGCACAGTAATATCATTAAGTGAGAAAGCGCCTGTAATAGCCAAGTTCCCGACTGTAACATTCCCTAAATTGCTATCACCGGTTACTATTAGGGCACCCAAATTTCCAAGTGGGATATTAAATAACCCGGCAGAATTCATTGTAGGGGGGTTAAAAGACAATTGATTACCAATAATAACACCGCCATTTTGTGCATATATATTGCCACCTACTCCTAGAGAGGCAGTAGATTTAGTAAATGTTAAATCATAAGACCCCGAATAATCGTCATTATCATTATATATTATCTGACCATCATATCCATTTATAAAATTATGCCAATTACCTTTTGCATCATTTGAGAATTGGAACCGTGTTCCATATCCATCATGATTATCAATTGTCCTGAAACCTATACCATATAAACCTTTATCTGGCCCGAAATTCAAATAACTAGCATCTTGTTCAACATCAATAGGGAAACTAATATCAGCATCACCCTTCCTTATAATAGTATTATACGCAGGAATACGCCCAAATTCATATGGAATAGTGCTAACTGATAATACAGAATTTCCGGTTGTTGAATTACCAAATGCCCCTATGTAATATGAATATGTATTAGCAGTATCAGTGCTAACCACACCGTAATTTAATTCATATGTCCCGGATTTGGGACTAGTATTACATGATAGGGCTACTTGTGCGTATAAATTACCATATGTAGTGCCAGAATAATCATAACCGACATCACTATATGTTATAACTAGGGTATCATCACTTGAATCAACACTTGTGAAACCATAATAAATATTAGTTGTAGGGTATGATGCCAGTGTTAAACCATTAAACACACCTAGCTTATCATTGCTTGAATATTGCCCACCGAAATTAATTGCTCCCGAATTAGTAATCCAAATATTACTAAAAGTCTGCTGATTAAATTCAACAGTGTGGCCAGCAGCGCCTAAGTCAATATTAGTTGGTGTCCCTGATAGGGGTGATATAACAGTCGCAGAATTGGGAACATATGGTGGCTGTGAAGTCCATATTTGACCCAACCATTTTTTCACCCCGAATTTATTTGTAGTTTGTGTATTGGATGTAAAAGTATAAATACTACCATTTGCCAGTGGCGCTGTATTAATTATGTTAAGTTGAGGATTATAGCGCCCAGTTATTTGATATGTATCGGTATATTGCTGACTAGTCTGAAAACTACTAGGAAAGCTTGATAAAGGAACAGATGTTGTTGAACTATAAGGAATACCATATATTTCCCCGTAATATGATGCAAATAAAGTTGGATCACCTTGGCATAAACCTAGATTAACATCATATGTTCCGTATAGCGGGCTATTATTACTATATAACACAACTTGTAAATTAATATTGCCAAGATTAGAATAAACCGGGGAATATTCTGGTGGTGGATAGTCTATTTTTTGGACGCCCAAATCCTGATAAGTAATAACTAGGGCATCATCCGGATTAGTAATACTTGCCCAACCATAATATGTATTACTTGTTGGATAGGCTGACCGTGAATTAGATATGTTCAAAAATTTGAATCTATCACTAGGTGTCCCGGTTGTAAATTCAATATAGCCATCTCGGAATAAATTGAAATTATTATATTCAGTTTTGTTGAATTTTATTTTTCGATTACTAGATACTAGATTAATATTAACATTTGCGTCATATGAAGTTTGGTCGAATACTAATGGAGTATCACCAGTTGTTGAAATAGGTGGAGTAGTCCATGAGGTTCCTGTAGTTTTTTTATATGCGAAATATCCACGGGAAATTGTATTACTTGTATATGTTATAACATTACCTCCAATCGCTATATTTCCAACTTGACCATCAAATATGGGGTTTATTGTTTGTGTTAAATATTCACCAGTAGCTGCTTCTGCTGATATAACCAGGTTTCCTGTATTCCGTTGCTCTAGCACCATATTTTCGGCATCTAGGTATATAACATTTGTATTACCCTGCCCTAGAGTAATTGTAGTATTAGCATCGCCATCATTACTAAATGTTGCTAAAGAATTGGCTCCGGCACCAATAAGTTTAATAGTGCTAGTAGCATTTGCAGTTAATACTATATCATGATTGGCTGTTATATTAATGTTACCATCTGTTGCCCAAATATCTAGATTTCCAGTTTCTGCTGATTGAATATATGTTGTTGTATCACGGAATTCTAGTTTCCCAGAGTCAAATATTAGAATATTACTTGCAAATACATTGGATAAATATGAATCACCAATAATATTTATATTACCACCTACTCCTACATCTTTTACAATACCTGCAACCCCAAAAACAAAAATATTCCCTTGCAAATTACTGTCACCTAGCACATCTAAATTACCACTTATTCCGACGTTAGCAAGATTTGAAAGTTCCGTAACAACCAAGTTCCCTACCAAAACATTTGCTAGGTTAGAGGAACCTAGCACATCTAGGTTGCTGTTAACTAGAACGTTAGCAAGATTTGAAAGTTCCGTAACAACCAGATTACCCATGGTAACATTTGATAGATTAGAGGAACCTAGCACATCTAGGTTACCATTAACTAGAACGTTAGCAAGATTTGAAAGTTCCGTAACAACCAAGTTCCCTACCAAAACATTTGCTAGATTAGAGGAACCTAGCACATCTAGATTGCTATTAACTAGAACGTTAGCAAGATTTGAAAGTTCCGTAACAACCAAGTTCCCTACCAGAACATTTGCTAGATTAGAGGAACCTAGCACATCTAGATTGCTAT
>JACCEB010076494.1_pt1 | contig 72804 bp, 62 predicted proteins | sample 7454761 | NCBI WGS metagenome assembly JACCEB01 (sample SAMN15323454, study PRJNA562643) | freshwater metagenome | isolation source: river surface water | place: USA:Blue River Watershed | collected 2017-08-18 | reverse complement strand
TTAGGAAAATTGTGTTTTTTAAATGAGTGTAAAGATATATTTTGAGTAATTTTGTAGAAGAAATTAAGCAAAAAACTTATGAATTTACATAATCAAAGAGTAGATTATCGTTTAAATCAGCCGATTAACGAAAATGATTTAGACAATCATCCTTTTGAAGAGTTTAAATCTTGGTATTTAACCGCTTTAAATCATATAAAAAAGGATCCAAACGCTATGGTTTTAGCTACTTACGATGGGAAAACTCCTAGAAGCAGGGTTGTACTTTTAAAAGAATTAGACACAAAAGGTTTTGTATTTTTTACCAATTACGATAGTGATAAAGCTCAAGAAATTATCCATCACCCCAATTGTTCGCTTACTTTTTTTTGGAGTGAATTAGAGCGACAAGTTAGAATTGAAGGAAGAATCGAAAAAACATCTGCAGCAGAAAGTGATGCTTATTTTTTATCTCGTCCTTTAGGAAGTAGATTAGGCGCATGGGCTTCTCCTCAATCCAAAAAAATTCCAGATAGAGAATTTTTAATTACAAAAATGGAAGAGTACAAAAGTAAATTTGGTACAGATGAAATACTCCGTCCAGAAAACTGGGGCGGTTTTAGATTAATTCCAACACATTTTGAATTTTGGCAAGGAGCCAGCAGCCGTTTACACGATAGAATTTGTTATGATTTAGAAAAAAACGAATGGACTAAATACCGTAAAGCACCTTAAAACTAATAGCTTGAGATTCTTTGTTAATATTGCATCGTTTTTTTAAAGTACATTCGTTCGGGTAATTTTAAAGGTATATCCCATTCGCCTTGATATTGAATGAGTAAAGGAACATATTCGTTTTTAATTTTATCCAATTCGATTTTTATAGTAATATCAAAACTAAACAAAACTGTATTATCTATTATCCTGTAATTACGGGCAATAATATTCATGGTTCTTCTATCGTAATAAGTATGGATATACTCAATTGTAATTTTAGAATCCTTAACCGTTTTCTTTTTTTGCACACTAAATAAATAGCAAGGAACCGAGTCTTTAAAGCTTACTTTACTAATCGTAAAATCGTAAAATTTACGCGTTTTCCCATCAAAAACATCCAAATTTTTTCCAATGATTGGAACACCCTCCACTCCTGTTCCAGGGGAAAAAATAAAAGTTTTTAATTGTTCATAGTGTTTTTCTTCCCGTGTTTTTTCAACAGGTTGTTTTTGCCTGTATGCTTGCCCTACTACATTATTTAAATCGAAACTATCCTTTGGAAAAAAAACTTTATCAAACATAGCAGCCGTGTAATAGATATGTTCCCCTTTTTTATTGTAAAATTTACCATTAGTTTTTTCGCTAACAATTTCAATAAAACTTTTTTTACGATAGATTTTAAGCTGTGAAATCCTATTCATTTCACCCTTTTCCTTACCTTTTTTTTGATAAGCTATAATATTACTTTGAGCTTTATGCGGATAAACTCGTAAATTTTTAAAAGCACGATAAAATGAAGTGTCCGTTTTAGTCATTCTAATAAAATCCTCAACAGTAAATCCACTATGCGTAATACTAACTGTATCTAATTTTAAATCCAACATTTCATTATCTGCTTTATATTGAGCAAAAATCAATATTGGATAAAAAAATAAACTAAAAATAAAATTTCGATTCATAGAATTATTTAGGATACTCAATTCTTACATGATAAATATTCATTAACATTCGCTTAAATACTTTTTTAATTATTGAAATATCTTTTAAAGTAATATTAGCATTGCTAAACTGCCCTTCTTCCATTTGAGCTTGAATTATTTTCTCAACTAATTCTTCAATTTTTTCGGCAGTTGGCTCTTTTATACTTCTGGATGCAGCTTCTACAGAATCCGCCATCATTAAAACAGCCGTTTCTTTACTAAAAGGAATTGGACCTGGATATTGGAATTTTTTTAAAGTATCCTTATCTTCTGGAGTGTCCTCAACATATTTTTTATAAAAATATTTAGTACTTGTTGTTCCGTGATGTGTTCTTATAAAATCAATTATAGTTTCGGGTAATTTATGTTTTTTAGCAATTTCAACTCCATCAACTACATGATTAATTATAATACGAGCACTTTCTTCATAATCTAGCTCGTTATGCGGATTAACTCCTGTTATTTGATTTTCAATAAAATACATTGGCGAATTCATTTTTCCAATATCATGATATAGTGCTGCGGTTCTAATTAATAGTGCATTACCGTTAATTAAATGAATTGCTTCCTCTGCCAAATTTGCAACTTGTAAGGAATGCTGAAAAGTTCCGGGCGCTTTTCGAGATAACTCGCGTAATAATTTATTATTTGTATCTGCTAATTCGAGCAATGTAATATCCGATACAAATCCGAATAATTTTTCAATTATGTAAATTAAAGGATAAGCTAAAATAGTTAAACCAGCTGCTATACTGTACTCGCCAAAAACTGCCCAATCAATACTTGTAAAATCTCCATCAGTTATAATACTAATACCCACAAATCCTACAAAATAACTTGCTAAAATTGCAATAGTTGTATAAAAAAGTTGAGATCTGTTTTTAAAGTTAATATAACCATAAATTCCTACCATACCTGCAACAATTTGCATAAACAAAAAATTAAAAGAATTAGGCATTATAAAACCCAATAACAATACAACCATTATGTGGGAGAAAAATGCTGTTCGTGTATCAAAAAAAGAACGAATAACCAAAGGTGTTAAACAAAGTGGTAAAATATGAATAGATATAAGATTATGTTTTAACGAAAAACTTGCTAAAGAAACCGTAAATGTTACACTTAAAAGTATAAAAAACAAAGATTTATTGTTTTTAAATAATTCGATTCGAAAAAATATTAAATACAAACATAAACTAGTAAAAATTAATGCCACTAATAAAAAATGCCCAAATGCAATAGTTAAATACTTTATGCTACTTAATTTTTCACTTTTATACTTTTTTTCGAAAGATTGCAATAATCTAAATTTAAAATCATCTACTATATCACCTTTTTTTATTACACTTTGTCCTCTAACTAAATTATCAACTACACCTGCAGATACTTGCAATTCCTTTTGTAAAGCTAAATTTGTTTCTGTTGGATTAAAAATTAAATTAAACGCATTTTCGCTTAAAACTTCTTGTAAAATCTCAATTAATAGCTCATTATTTGCATTTTTTTTACTCAACTGATCATCTATATACTGAAAGGCTTCTTTTAGTGTATACACATCTGAATAACTATAACTAGCATAAAAGTTATTTTTTTTAACAAAAAAGTTATCTAACTTTTTAATTTTTAAATTCTCTGGTGTTTCTAAAACACCTCTTTTATACAAATGATTTAAAATCTTTTCTCCATTATTTTTAATCCAAATAAATTGTTCATCATTTAAAATTTTCTGCTTTTTATTTAATAAATCGTTAAATTTTAAAATTTGTTGATTTATAACAGATGGTTCGAAATTATAGTAAGCTTTACTATTTAATTTTATTTCTTTTTGAATAGTTAAAATCTCATTTTGAGTTGGAAATACTGGAATATCATAAGGTGCAATTAAATCATCATAATACCATGGTTTATTAAGCTGATATTCGTATTTAAAAGTTGATTCTCTGGGTAAGAAATAAACAATGGTTAAAACCGACAAAAATATTAATGTTAGTTTATATAATTCGTCGTGTAAATCCCTTATTTTACTTAATATTTTCATTTTCATTATTTTTTACAAATGATTTGGAATAGTAAGAAATGAATATCCTTTATCACTTAATTTTTGTAAAATTTCTGGTAAAATTTTATATAATTTCTCTTTAGATTTATCGCTATCATGAAAAACCAAAACACTTCCTTTTTTAGTATGCTTTATTGTATTTTCAATACAAAAATCAACATCTAAATCTGCATCAAAATCGCCACTTAAAACACTCCACATTACAATTTTGTATCTATTTTTTAATTTCTTAATTTGTCGGCTAGTAATCCTACCATGAGGCGGACGAAATAAGAAAGTGCCATAAAAATTATCAAATTTTTTAATAGAGGAATAATATTTTTCATTTGAAGTAAACCAGCCATTTTCATGATTAAAAGTATGGTTTCCAACTACATGTCCTTCATCAATAATTTGCTGTAAAACATCAGGATATTTCATAGCATTATTACCCACACAAAAAAATGTAGCTTTAGCATTAAAACTTTTTAATTGTTGTAACACCCAAGGCGTAATTTCTGGATGTGGTCCATCATCAAAAGTTAAAAAAACCTCCTTTTGGGAGGTTTTAATATTCCAAACTAAAGATGGATATCTAAATTGCATCCACCATCTTGAAGTATAAAAATAACTTTTAGCAGTTTGCATTTTATTTATTTTAAAACCCTAAACCTTCGCCATTATTTGGTAAAAAAGCTTTAATTTTTTTAGCTAAATCTTTTCTATCACTTACCGTTGCAAAATAAGCAGTGGTTTCAATAGTTTTTCTAGCTCGTTCAATTTCACCACTTAATAAATCTAAATGTTTACTTTGATCTAACATCCATATCATTTCATCATAAAATTGCTTTGCTATATCCATTAAAATCTCATCTCCTTTTTGCGTATTTCCAGCACTATAATATGCATCAGCAATTGAAATTGTAAAATAATTATAAGGAACTTTTTCTTTTGGCATTATTTCCATACATCTATTTAAAAGTAGTTCAGCACGTTTTTTATCACCTAATTCTCTTGCCATTGTTTTTGCTAATCTTGCAAAATTGTTTCGGAAATTCATGCACATTCTTTGTGTTTGTTCTTCCAAATAAACACCAGGCTTTTCCATATTACCCCATTGGTATTTGTTCATGTAATTTTCGTACATTTTTTCGATATTCATACCACCAGATTCTCCTTGTGTTGAACCATGTTTTACTGGTGTTAATCTATATGCCAAACCTTCCAACTCAAAATAATCTTCTAAATTTAAATAGTAATCATTCCCTACAGTTATAGCAAAATAAATTGGGCGTTCCCAATTGTTTTTAGCAATCATATCCAAAATCATCAAGCTAGATTTCATAACTGTATTTCCAGTAATGCTGATTTCTAACTGATTCACCAATTTTGATTTATCTTTAGAAGTAATAATTCCTCTTCTTCTCAAATCTACAGTGTCAATAGGAACAACTAAGTTTCTGGATGGAATTTGGTTTAATCTTGAACCATTCATCATTAAAAGTTTTTTATTTGCTTCTTCTGACTTAACAAAATTCATCGCTTCATTAATATTCATTGGAAAAGAACTGTTTCCAACCAAAACATAATCTCTTGTACCTTGACGGTATTGATCTTGAGTAAAACTAATTGGAACAGGATCAGAATCGTATGCTTTACGAACCATTTGATCAATATACCAATCAGTATTTAATAAACTCAAATTCACAACTCTAACATCTGTTCTGTAACCTTCAACATCTTGTACATACCACAAAGGGAAAGTATCGTTATCACCATTGGTAAATAAAATTGCATTAGGCGCACAACTATCTAAATAATTTCTAGCAAAATCTCTAGCAGTATATTTATCACTTCTATTGTGATCATCCCAACCTTCAACCGCCATTAAATAGGGCACTGGTAAGGTTAATAACATTGCGATAATTGCTTTAACGTTTGCCGAAATTTTTAAACTTCCTAATAAATAAGCAAATCCTACTACAACAGCAATCACAAAAGCAACATAAAACATTCCATTGGCAACCACTTCATTATCTGTTAATTGTGCAATTAAACCTATTGCTAACAAACCAGCAGTAAACAACAATACTTCGTATTTACCAATTACACTTAATTTTTTAACCAATACAGAGTTTGTAACAACTTTTTTATCTTCATCAATTTTTTCATTAAACATATATTTAAAAATTGCTAAAACCCCTAAACCTACCCAAATGGCATATGCATAAAAAGAACATGCGTATGCATAATCTCTTTCACGTGGCTGATATGGTGTTGGGTTTAAATATAAAATAATAGCAATACCTGTCATAAAAAACAATAAAGCAACAACAAACCCCGATTGCCAATTTCTTGAAAAATTATAAACCAATCCTAAAAGACCTAAAATTAAAGGGAACATGTAAAATACATTTCTGCCTGGATTATCTTTTAAACTAGCTGGTAATGTAGATTGATCACCTAAATGTGCATTATCTACAAATGGTACACCTGATAACCAATTCCCTTTTAAAATTGCATCTCCACCTTGTGCGGCTCCGTGTCCTTGAATATCGTTTTGACGACCAGTAAAATTCCACATGAAATAACGCCAATAACTGTAATTTAACTGATATCTAAAAAAGTATTGTAAATTTTCGCCCATAGTAGGCACATATACAATTTTCTTTTCCATTCTTCCTCCCTGCCCTCTTACTTTAACAGAAACTCTTTTTCCTTTAAAATCACTCCATATTTTATAAGCTCTTATATGATGTTCTTGCTGACTAAACATTCTAGAGAAATACATTGATGTTTTCTTATCGTAGTTAGGAATACTTTCCTTTCTTTTATCCGCAATTTCATATTTTCCATTAGCAGCTCTATAATATACTGGAGTTCCATCTAAATATGGTTCATCAGCATCTAATTCCCCCGCAAAAGTTTGTCCGTACAACAAAGGACTATCTCCATACTGCTCACGATTTAAATAAGGTAATAAAGAAACAATATTATCTGGATTATTTTCATCCATAGGCGGATTTGCAGCCGAACGAACAACAATCATTGCAAAAGAGGTATAACCAATTAAAATTAACAATAATGCAATGATACTGTTATGTAGTAAAGCATTTTTAGCTTTTTTACTTTTCATTAATCCCCAAACAATTAAACCTGTAATTAATAAAAAGTAAATCCACATACCACTGTTAAATGGTAAACCAAAGTTATTTACTATATAAACCTCAAATTTAGCCGCAATTGCTACCGAATAAGAAATTATTCCCTTTTGTACAACACCTAAAATACCAATGGATATAACACCTGCCCAAATTAATCCTTTTAAGCTGTATTTGTATTTTTTGAAATAATAAACATATACAATAGCTGGAATTGCTAATAAATTTAAGATGTGTACACCAATTGATAAACCCATTAAGTAAGCCAACAACAATAAATATCTATCTGCATAAGGTTCATCTGCATTGGCTTCCCATTTTAAAATCAACCAAAATACAGCTGCTGTAAATAACGATGAAGCTGCATATACCTCAGCTTCCACAGCCGAAAACCAAAAAGAATCAGAGAATGTATACACTAACGCACCCACTGCTCCACTTGTCATTATTGCTATTAAATTTGCAGAATTTAACTTATCCGCTCCAACCAACTTTTTTGCAATGGCAGTAATAGACCAAAACAAAAACAATATAGAAAACGATGAACATAAAGCCGAAAAAACATTAATCATGGCAGCAACACCCTCAACATCAGCTGCAAACAAGCCAAAAACTCTACCTATAATTAACCATAAAGGAGCGCCTGGGGGATGGCCAACTTGTAATTTAAAGGCAGCTGCTATAAACTCACCACAATCCCAAAAACTTGCAGTTGGCTCAATAGTAGCTATATACACTAAAGTTGCTATCAACCATACTACCCAACCCGTTAGATTATTAATTTTTTTATACAATCCTTCCATTTTAATTTATTTAATAATTAATTATTTTTTTCAATTGTTTGAACATTTGCTTCTGCTACTTTTTTGGATGATAATAATGATGGAGCACCAAAAAGATAATCCTCGCCAGATCCGGTTTTTGGATATGCCATTACCGCACGTATAGAGTCTTGTTTTTCTAAAATCATCATTAAACGATCCAATCCCCAAGCAATACCTCCATGTGGTGGCGCTCCATATTGAAATGCTTTATAAACCGGACCAACACTTTTAATCATTTCTTCTTTACTGTAGCCCATAATACGGAAAGTAGCTTCTAAAATATCTCCGCGATGCGCTCGAATAGAACCTCCACCAATTTCATATCCATTTAAAATGATATCGTATTGTTGCGCAATAATTTCACCAATATTTTCAGCTTTCATATGTTGCTCTAAACATTCGGGTTTAGGCATAGAAAATGGATTGTGTGAGAATGTCCAACCACCATCTTCTTTTTCTTCAAATTGTGGAAAATCAATTATCCAACCTGGTTGTAATACATTTGGATTAATTAAGTTCAACATTCTTCCCAATTCTTGACGAACTGCATCCAAAGCTTTGTTAGCAATTTTTTCAGTTGCAGCAGAGAAAAATACAATATCCCCAACTTTAGCGTCCATTGTAGCAATTATTTTATGACCAACATCCTCGCCTAAATATTTTATAATTGGAGATTGTAATTCGTTCTCATTTACAATAATATAAGCTAATCCACCTAAACCATTACTTTGAGCTATACTCGTTAATTTTTCGATTTGTCCTTTAGATAAACGAACAGGCATTAATTCGCTATCAATTTTTATACATTTTACAACACCACCTGCTTCAATCGGATTTCTAAAAACTTGAAATGGAGTATCTTTTACTTCATTCGTAATCGTTTTCATTTCCAAACCAAAACGTAAATCCGGACGGTCTGAACCGTATTTTTCCATTGCTTCAGCATACGTAAGTGTAATAAATGGTTTTAAAACCCATTTAGATTTACCATATATTTTTTGCACTACTTCCACAAATAATTCGCTATTTAAACGAATAATTTCATCCATGCTCACAAAGGACATTTCTAAGTCCATTTGGGTAAATTCCGGCTGACGATCCCCTCTTGAATCCTCGTCTCTAAAACATCTAGCAATTTGGAAATATCTCTCAAAACCACCAACCATCAACATTTGTTTAAATTGTTGTGGTGCTTGTGGTAAAGTATAAAATTTACCATGATGAACCCTACTAGGTACTATAAATTCCCTTGCTCCTTCATCTGTTCCAGCAGATAAAATAGGGGTTTCTACTTCTATAAAGTTTTTGCTATCTAATACATCTCTGATCAACTTTATAACTTTATGTCGGTTTACAATAGCTTTTTTGGTAACTGCATTTCTATGATCCAAAAACTTGTATTCCATCCTAACAGATTCACTTGTTTTATCTGCCCTTTTGATCTCAAATGGTAAGTTTTTAGCAACATTAATTACATCTATGTGATTAGCTTCTAATTCAATAGACCCACACCTTATATTAGGATTTACATCATCTGCAGCTCTGGAAATCACAATACCCTTTACGGCAATTACCGATTCATCTTTTAATTTAGCGTAATCATCTAAATCCTCAGGAAAAAATTCGCGTGTTAATTTTACCTGAAAAACCTCGTTACTTGCATCTCTTAAATCAACAAACACCAATTCACCATGATCGCGAATACTCGCAATCCAACCTCCTAAAGTTATTTCTTTTCCTAAATCTTCATTGCTTACTTCTGGAATTCGGTGCGAACGATAAACATCTTTTACAATTCTAACATTGGCAAATTTACTTTCAACCTCCTCTTCTTCTTTATTTTTTTTAGATACTACCGATGTAATATCACTCAACTTATTATCTAACTGATTTAAATCAACAGATTGGCTATCAGTAATTTTTGATAATAATTTTTCTCTAACAACTTTACCAGAAACACCCTTCCCTGTAATTTGAATTACATGAGGAATCAACTTTCCTACATCACCAATTTTACCACTTTGAATAGCCAAAACAATTTCAGTATGGGTACTTACAACAGTTTCAATAGCATCATTAATTAAAGAATCATCTACAATATTTGCTTTTAAAAATGATTGATAATCAAAATTTGCATCTTTAAACAAAGCAACAAATCCCTCTTTTACAATACTAACGGGTATAACTTCATTTTTAAACTCTTGAATAATAGCTACATAAGGAGCTAAATTTTGCATTAAAACATAATCCTCTGGCTTACAATTATTCATTAAAACCGTAGCAACAAATTTAATGTCGTTAAAGGTTTTATTCATCTCTACCACCACTCTAGAACGCTCTACGTCTCCAGAAAAAAACTTTGCATCTTGCGGACGAACACCTCCTGTAATTAATAATTCTTCAACTCTTGTTGGCAACAATTCGTAATTTATATCCAAAACTTTAGACACATCCGAAATATCTAACCAAGGTATATCAGGTTCTTGAGCATACCTATAATCTTCTGCATCTTCTTTAGATCGAATAACTCTTGTTGTTTGAGATTCTTCATCCCACATCGCAGTTACCTGATCAGGTAGAGGTGCATTATTTTGTTCGTAATAACTCAATTGTTTATTTACTACTTGCTCCAAAGCCTTTGTTATAAAAGCAAAAGAGTTTAAGTTTTTAATTTCTGTACGAGGATTTAAATCCTGTGTACCTTTTTTACGCAAAGAAACTGAAATATCCGAACGCATTTGCCCTTTCTCCATATTGGCATCCGATGCACCAACATACCTTGCAATTTTCTGAATATATCTAGCATAAATTTCAGCATCTTTAATTTGATGAATTACAGGATTAGTTACTACCTCCACTAAGGGCGTTCCACATCTATTATAATCCACTAATGAATATTTATCTGTATGAACCAACTTACCCGCATCTTCCTCTAAATGAGCATGATGCAAAGCAACTGTAAAATCTGTACCATCATCTCTAAAACACTTCACACTTCCTCCTAAAATAATAGGATTTTCCAACTGTGTCAATTGGAAATTTTTAGGTAAATCCGGGTATTGATAATGTTTACGATCCCACGAAACCAAATTATTAATTTCAGAATTTAAGGCTTTACCTAATAAAATAGTTTTTTCAACAGCAGCCTGATTCAATTCTGGCAAAGTTCCCATTTGCCCAGTACAAATAGAGCAAATATGCTCGTTAGGCACAACAGTTTCTTCATTAGAACAACCACAAAATAGTTTAGTTTTGGTATTCAACTGCACGTGTGTCTCTATACCAATCACCACTTCATAACCTAAATCACTTATTTTTTTATCTAAATCCATTTTTTATATTATTTTTTTTGCTCCAAGGCAAAAGCTAATTTTAAAATTTGTTCATCGGCCCCTTTTTTAGCTGTTATTTGTACATTGTGTAACAAATTAAAAGGTGCACTTAAAGTAGGTAAACCACCTAAACTAAAGCCTACAGTGTAAATATCCGATGCATACATTGCTAAAGGATCTTGTAAGGATTCTCCAATTTTTGGTGGAGTAATTGGAGCTATGGGTGAAATTATAAAATCAACTTTTTCAAAGTCATCCGAAAACTTTTTTTCGATTGACTTCCTAACTTTTAAAGCCTTTTTATAAATTTCATCAGAGTAACCAACTGACAAAACTTGATTTCCTGCTACAATTCTTTTTTTAGTTTCTTCACTAAACCCTTCACCTCTTGTTGCTAAATAAGTTTCTTTTAATGTAGCTTTATTTTCAACTCTTTTTCCATAAGCAATGCCATCAATTCTGGATAAATTAGAGGCAGTTTCTGCTAATGCAATAATGTAATATGTAGCAGTTAAAGTTTCTCCCTGAAAAAAATCTAAATATTGTATGGTAACACCTAAATTTTGTAAGGTTTCAATAAATTTATTAAATGAGTCTTTAATTTCTAGGGATAGTGAAGGATGATTGATAAACGTTGAATAAACACCAACTTTAATTTGCTTAAAATCAACACCTTCTCCCAATTTATCAATATTTATTTTATCCGATTGAAAAGTTGTTTGATCTTTAGAATCTAATCCAGACATTTGATTTAATACAATTGCAATATCTGTAACCGTTTGCGCTATAGGACCAACGCAATCCGAAGAGGATGTATAGGCCATCAAACCATAACGAGATACTTTTCCATAAGTAGGTTTTAAACCATAAACCTTATTATATCCTGCAGGCTGACGGATTGAACCACCCGTATCTCCCCCTATTGAAAATACAGTATTGTTTTTTGCTACATTTACAGCACTACCACCACTGGAACCACCAGATACTTTTGAAGAATCTAAAGCATTTTTAACCGCACCAAAAAAACTATTTTCATTGGTACTTCCATGCCCAAAAGCATCACAATTTTCTTTTGCAACCGGAATCGCTCCCGCGTCAATCAATCTTTGAATGGCAGTTGCTGAATAAGGCGAAAGATAATTTTTTAAAATATTTGAACTAGCAGTTGAAATTGTATTTTGCAACAAAAAAACATCTTTTACACCAAAAGGCACTCCTTCAAGTAAAGCTAATTTCTCTCCTCTAGCAATTTTTGCATCAATTAATTTCGCTTTTTCGATAGCTTCTTGCTCTAAAATTAAATTAGTTGCATTATCGTTAGCTTGTTTTAAAGCATTTATTTTATCTTGAACTAACTCTAAACAAGTTATTTCTTTATTGTTTAATTTTTGTTGAATATCAAATATAACAGATTGTATCATAACACTATATAACTTTAGGAACCACCAAATATCTACCCTGAATTTGAGGGAAATTTTTTAATATCAACTCTTTCTCCTCTTCTGTTGCACCTCTTACCTCGTCTTTTCTTAAATTTTCGGTTTTTAAAGTAAAATTTGACACAGTAATTTCATTTGAAACTTCTACAGATTTTATTGTATCAAAAAAATCCGAAATATTTTTAATATCCAAGTTTTGGGTTTCAATATTGGATAGTTGCTCTAATTTACTCATGTTATAACATTAAATGTAAACAAAAAATTATTTTCAAATAAGAAAATGAATCCTTACTAAACGTGCAAATTTAATTTAATAAAACAGAGTAAACAAATGCTTTTTATGTAGTTTTTAAAAAACTATTCACATTTATATCAACAAATCAAAAAGAAATAACAAACAGAAATGTTACAAACAAAAAAAGCCTAACTTTTAAATAAGTTAGGCTTCTTCGTCGGGGTGGCAGGATTCGAACCTACGACCTCCACATCCCAAATGTGGCGCGATACCGGGCTACGCTACACCCCGAGTCTGTTATTTTTCAAACAGGTGTGCAAATATACTACACTAATTTAATTCAGCAAAAAAAATCTATCAAAAAAAACTAGTAATTTTATAAATAGTTAAAAATCAATTAGTTTTTTATTAGTTTAATTAAACATATTATTATTTAGCATAACCAACAGCACGTAACTCTCTAATTACAGTAACTTTTACCTGCCCTGGATATGTCATATCCGTTTGTATTTTTTGTGAAATATCAAAAGCTAAAGTTTCGGCTTCTTTATCACCAACTTTATCACTTTCAACAATAACTCTTAATTCTCTACCCGCCTGAATCGCGTATGTTTTAACTACCCCAGGGTAAGCTAACGCTAACTCTTCTAATTCCTTAATACGTTTAACATACGACTCCAAAATCTCACGTCGAGCTCCTGGTCTAGCTCCTGAAATAGCATCACAAACTTGAATTATTGGTGCAATCATGGTTGTCATTTCAACTTCGTCGTGGTGTGCACCAATTGCATTACAAACTTCTGGTTTTTCCTTAAACTTTTTAGCTAAGTTCATACCTAAAATTGCATGCGGTAATTCTGGTTCATCATCTGGCACTTTACCAATATCATGTAACAAACCAGCGCGTTTAGCCATTTTAACATCTAAACCTAACTCTGCTGCCATAATAGCACATAAATTAGCTACCTCACGAGAGTGTTGCAATAAATTTTGTCCGTAGGAAGACCTATATTTCATTCGCCCTACCATCCGAATTAATTCTGGATGTAATCCGTGAATCCCTAATTCGATAGTAGTACGTTTTCCTGTTTCAACAATTTCCTCTTCTAAATGTTTTTTAGTTTTGGCAACCACTTCTTCGATTCTTGCAGGATGAATCCTACCATCAGAAACCAATTGATGTAAAGCTAATCGAGCAATTTCTCTTCGTATTGGATCAAAACAAGATAAAATAATCGCTTCTGGTGTATCATCCACAATTACCTCCACTCCAGTTGCTGCTTCAATAGCACGAATATTTCTACCTTCTCTACCAATAATTCTACCTTTTATCTCATCCGATTCGATATGAAAAATAGACACTGCATTTTCGATAGCTGCCTCTGTTGCAACTCTTTGAATAGATTGAATAACGATTTTTTTAGCTTCTTTATTCGCACTCATTTTTGCTTCCTCAATGGTATCTTGAATATGTGCCATTGCTTCAGTTTTAGCTTCAGCTTTTAAAGCATCAACCAATTGTTTTTTTGCTTCCTCAGCAGTTATTCCAGCAATAGCCTCTAATTGTTCTACATGACGGCGTTGCATTTTTTCTAATTCTTGTTCTTTTTTAACAAGTAGTTCCATTTTAGATTCGTAATTAGCCTTTGCATCTTCTGCGTCTTTAGTTTTTTTGGCTAATTCTTGAGATTTAGTATTGATAGATTGTTCGCGCTGTTTCATTTTATTTTCAGCAGCTAATAATCTTTGATCTTTTGCTAAAATCTCTTTTTCATGCTCCGATTTTAACTGAAAAAACTTTTCTTTAGCTTGTAAAATCTTGTCTTTTTTAATTTGTTCCGCCTCTTTTTCTGCGTCACTAATTAATTTCTCTGTTTCTTTTTTGGTAGAATTTTTAAGCACAAAAAATGCACCTCCAAATCCTCCAAAAAGTCCTGCTATTAAAGCAATTACTGTACCCATAATTTAATTTGTTAATGTTAATACTACACAACAAATTGGCATTGAAAAATTAATTACTTTTTAAATAATTAGAAATATAGGACTCTAAATCGGTTAATTTATCAAAAACAGCTTTATCAGGAACACTTCCATTTTGTGCAATTTTTTGATTTTTTTCCACCATTAATTGAAGTAAAGTCATGGATAAAATATTAATAGTATCCCTAACGTTATAAAACGACTTTAACTCATTTATTTTTTCCGCAATTTCTTTTTCAGACAAACGAACAACCTCAACATCTTCAGCCGAAACTTTTAAAGGAATATCCTTATCTGCAATTTTAACTAAAATAGAAACTTTGTCCATTTATCAACTATTTACTAAAGCAATACATTTGTCAATCTCCTTCACCAACTCGTTGATTTTTAATTTTAAATCTGTTGATTTTTCCGTTCCAACATCCAACGTTTTTGCCAATTTAAGGATTTTAATTTTTTCTTCTAAAGACGAAATCTCCTCCTTTCTTTCGGATAATGTTTTTCTTAATAAAAAATTATCCTCTTTTAATTGTTTTAATTCTTCTTTAGTTTTTTTGTGTTCAATCACAAGTTTTTCAACTTTTGATTGCAAACTCGAAACCAATAAAACCATATCAGAATTATTCTCAATCATATTTACAAATGTAATCTTGTTATTTTAATATTACAAATATATCAATGTAATTAAAATTTCAATCAATTTAAGTAAATAAAATTGTTCAAACCATTATAAATCCTTAAATACATTTAAACAAATAGAATAATTAAAACATTTATCTGTAAAAATAAAAACAAAACTCTTAGTTGTTAACGACATTATGTTAATTTTTATTTGATTTAAAAGCTAATCTCTTACTTAGTAATTTAAGTCAAAAATAAAAAAGTCCGACCAAAAACAGCCGAACTTTTTTTAGAAACTTTTATAAATTTTATAAATCTCATTACGCCAGCAAATCTGCATGAGCTTTTTTAAGTGTAGCAATAGCTGACTCACTTGAAATATCTTCACAGTATGTTCTTAAAACAGGTTCCGTTCCCGAAGGGCGAACCATCAACCATCCACCTCCTTCGAAATGAAATTTATACCCATCCATATCCTCTATTTTAACTACTTTTTTACCACCTAAAGTTGCTAAATTAGGATTAGAACATCTTTCCATTGCTGTTTTTTTCTGACTTTCCTCCAAATGTAAATCAATTCTTTCAAAAGAAAACTGACCAACTTGATCGTAAATTTCCTGAATCAATTCCTCAATCGTACAACCACTTTTTGCCATATATTCCCAAATTGTTAAACCGATCCAAACGCCATCTCTTTCTGGAATATGGCCTTTAATAGCCATTCCTCCGGATTCTTCACCACCTAAAAGGAAATCTTTAGATATTAAATGTTCACAAACATATTTAAATCCTATTTTAGTTGTTGTTGATTTCAAGCCTAAAACCTTACACAATTGCTCTACTTTTCCTGTACACGAAAACGCAGTAATCACCTCACCATCAAAGTTTTTCACTTCTTTTAGATACTTAATCAACAATAGAATCACATGATGTGCATCAATAAAATTTCCTCGAGAATCAAATACCCCAATTCTATCAGCATCTCCATCTACCGCAATTGCACAATCGATGTTTTCCGACAATTTAATAACATCACACAACTCTGTTAAATTACGTAAAATAGGCTCGGGAGCAACACCTTCAAACCCAGGATTTTCATCTGTATGCAAATATGTAATATCCGGTAATAATTTCCGCATTATAGATCTACCAGCACCATACATTGCATCAAAAGCAAAATTTAAACCCGAATTTTTAATTAAATCCAAATCAAAACTTGCTCGAACATGCTCCTCGTAAACTCCTTCTAAATCTGTATAAACTAATAAATTAGGGTAGTTTTCTAATTTAATACTATCTAAATTCAAACCATGTTCTGAAGGAATTATTGCTTCAATTTCATCCACTTGTTCACTTAACATTGGCCCGCCGTATGCACCTTTTAATTTGTAACCATTATATTCTGGCGGATTATGAGAAGCAGTAATAACTACCCCTATGTTTGTATTTAATTTTTTAACACCCAAAGAAACCATAGGTGTACTTGCAAAATCACTTGATAAATACACTTTAACTCCAGAGTGTAAAAAAACTTTAACAGCAGTTTCAGCAAACATTTTACCTCCAAACCTACAATCGTAACCAATTACCAAACTAGGATTTGGGAATTTAGCTTTCAACCAATTTGCAGTAGCAACAGCAACTCTTGCAACATTATCAGTGGTATATTCTTTAGCAATAATTGCTCTCCAACCATCTGTACCAAACTTTATACTTGTCATAACTCACATTTTATTTTACTAAGATAGAAAAAGGAAAAATTAAAATGAATTTTTATCAGAACTTTCTTTACGATACAATAAAAATAAAGTTTTAAAAAACTAAATCAAAAACCAACTCTTTTTCAAAACCTTTACTAATGAGGAAATTAGCAATTTTTTGATTTTTTAAATAAGGATTCGAGTCTTTTATCTCTGCATCCTTTTTTTCGTACCATTCGATACATTTTTGTTTATATTCTTCTTTTGAAAACTGTTTAAGTGCTTTTTTAATACAATAGTCGCTAACTTTTTTTTGTTGAAGATGATAAGAGATTTTAACTTTCCCCCACCCTTTAGCATTAAATTTTCCTCTTGCATAAACTTCTGCAAATCTTTCTTCATTTATGAAATTATCTTCAATTAAATCTGAGATAATTTGCTCTCTTTCTTCAGATGTTAAATCAAAAGAATACAATTTATTCCTTACCTCCAACTGACATCTTTCTTGGTAAGCGCAAAATTTCATCATTTTTGTTAACACATCTTTATAAGTCATATCTTATCAAAAATAAAAAAGCGGAAAGTTAACTTTCCGCTGTATATTAATTTAAATGAATTTCTTGTCCGTTTTTATCATAAAAATGATACTCCAACAAATCATAATCATACATTGGCAGTAATTTAATTTTTTTACCAATATTTCTACCCCACTTCCATTTTAGTGTAAAAATACCTTTACTTAAATATGCTGCTATATAAGGATGTAAACCAATTGTTATTGTTTTACCTTCAGTATAATCCTTAACCAAATTCAATTGACCTTCAATTTTATTTAAAACATTTATAGAAGAATCTACTTTACCAGATCCACCACATGTTGGACAAACTTCAGTAGTAACAATATCAGCAACCGGACGAACACGTTGGCGTGTAATTTCAATTAAACCAAATTTACTAGGAGGAGTAACACTATGTTTAGCCCTATCATCCTTCATTGCGTCGCGCATCCTTTGATACAATAATTTACGATTATTTTGCGATTTCATATCGATAAAATCCACAACTATAATCCCTCCCATATCTCTTAATCTCAATTGTCGAGCAATTTCATCAGCTGCTTCCAAATTTACAGCTAAAGCATTTTCTTCTTGATTACTTTCAACTTTTGCACCACGATTTCCGCTATTCACATCAATAACATGGCAAGCTTCAGTGTGTTCAATAATTAAATAAACTCCACTAGGTAAAGTAACAGTAGTACCAAATGAACTTTTAATTTGTTTAGAAATTTTTAAATGCTCAAAAATGGGCAATGAATCTTTATATAACTCAGTAATCTTTGTTTTATCAGGAGCTTTTTCTTCTAAATATTCTTGAATTTCATCAAACAACAAAGGATCATCAACTGTAATTTTTTCATAAGAATTATTAATCACATCCCTTATAATTGCAGAAGTTCTACTTAATTCTCCTAAAATCCTATCCGAAGTTTTTGCTGTAGGTAAATTGGTGAATAAAGTTTCAAATTTCTTTAACAAGTCCTTTAAATCCGCTTCTAATTCCGATAATTTTTTATCTCGAGAATTGGTTCTAACAATTACACCAAAATTTTTAGGCTTAATACCCTCAATGATATTTTTTAACCTATCTTTTTCTTTATTTTGTTTGATTTTTTGAGAAACCGAAACCCTATCCGAAAAAGGAACTAATACTAAATATCTTCCAGGAATTGATAATTCAGTGCTTAACCTCGGTCCTTTACTAGAAATAGGTTCCTTTGCAATTTGTACAACAATTTCTTGTCCAGGTTGTAATACCTGATCAATTGTACCATTTTTTTCAATCTCAGCTTCATTTTTAAAATAAAGCAGATTACTTGTTTTTTCTAAGCCAGCCCGCGTTCTTTCAACAAATTTATTTAAAGACAAAACCCTAGGTCCCAAGTCGAAATAGTGTAAAAACCCATCTTTTTCATAGCCTACATCCACAAATGCAGCATTTAAAGCAGGAACAACTTTTCTAACTTTTCCCAAATATACGTCCCCCACAGCATAAACCGTATTTTTAGGTTCTTTATGGAGTTCAACTAGTTTTTTATCTTGTAAAATTGCAATTACAACATCGGTAGGCGTTGAGTTTATAGCTAATTCGTACACACCACCACAATTTAAGTTAAAACTAATACAAGCCTATATAACAATAGCTTTTAGCAAAAGCTAAAAGCTTGTATTAATTAATTAAAAACAATAAAAACAGTGGTTACTTCAAAAATGCAACCACTTTAATAAGATTTACAGATTATTTTTTCTTATGTCTGTTTTTTCTTAATCTTTTTTTACGTTTGTGCGTAGCCATTTTATGTCTTTTTCTTTTCTTTCCGCTTGGCATAATTTTGTAATTTAATGATTATTAATTTTATTTTAATTCGTTTATTTTTTGTTCAATTTCTTTAATTCTAGCTTCATCTTTAGTGTAAAGCATACAATTTTTATAAGCAATTACAGCATTAGCTATATCCTTATTTAATTCGTACGCTTGAGCCAACAAAAACCAAAATTTACTATTTTCGGGTTGAACTTTGACTAAAGTTTCAAAACGAGAAATAGCTTTTTCGAACTGACCAGTTTTTAGAGAAAAGTCGCCCAAATAATACAAAGCCTCAACATTATTAGGATCTTCATTTAAAACATCTAATAACAATTGAATACCCTCCATTGGCGCTCCTCCACCTTGAATAATTTTTAAAGCAGAAGCAATTTTCTCTGACACTGAAGTATTTCCAGAAACAGTTTCCTTGTTAGAGTTATACTCAACAGTACGATATTTAGAATTAGGAGTTGGTAATATATATAAAACAACAACTAATGCTAAGGCAGATACTATAATGGTTACATGTTTCCAGTTCATTTATCTATTGTTTAACTTTACTTTTAACTCTTTCTGTAAAAGTTTTAGCAGGCTTAAATGAAGGGATAAAATGCTCAGGGATAATAATTGTAGTATTTTTAGAAATATTACGACCTGTTTTTTCAGCTCTTTTTTTCACAACAAAACTACCAAAACCTCTTAAATAAACATTTTGTCCTTCGGACAAAGAATTTTTGATTGATTTCATAAATGCTTCAACTGTTGCTTGAACAGCGATTTTCTCCACTCCAGTTTTCTCCGAAATTTCGTTAACTATGTCTGCCTTTGTCATATTTAAAAATAATTAATTTACTATTTTATTAAATTGGGTTGCAAAAATAATACATAAATTTGGATACTGAAAAGGTTTTCGTGTTTTTTTTATGCTAAGTAGTTAAATTTCAGATTTATTAATGTTAAAACTTTCCTCTTTACTAATCGATTGGTACAAAATTAACCAAAGAGACCTTCCTTGGCGAAATACAAACAACCCCTACTCTATTTGGTTGTCGGAAATTATTTTACAGCAAACTCGTGTACAACAAGGTTTACCCTATTATTTAAAATTTATTCAAAAATATCCAACATTAAAAAGTTTGGCAAATGCATCTCAAGATGAAGTTTTAGCTTTATGGCAAGGATTAGGATACTATAGTAGAGGAAGAAATTTACTAAAAGCAGCTCAACAAATTGTTACAAATTACAATGGAGAGTTTCCAAATAATTATAAGGAATTAAAAAAAATAATTGGGATTGGCGATTACACGGCAGCAGCAATAGCAAGTTTTGCCTTTAATGAAAAGATTGCTGTAGTTGATGGAAATGTTTACAGGGTATTAAGTAGATTATTTGGCGTAAACACTCCTATAGATACACCAGAAGGAAAAAAAACTTTTTTTGAACTAGCACAAGCATTTTTACATCCCACACAACACTCTGCTGCTAATCAAGCCATAATGGAATTTGGCGCATTGCAATGCACACCAAAAAAACCTAATTGCTCTATTTGTCCGTTTTTAGATGTTTGTGAAGCTTACAATCAAAAATTGATTGATAATCTACCCACAAAATCGAAAAAATTGATAAAAAAAGATAGATATATTGTATTTTGGATTAACGAAAAAAATGGTAAAATTGAAGTAGTTAAAAGAAATGAAAATGATATTTGGGCTGGAATGTACCAATTTCCTTCAACCGAAAAAAATAGTTTAGAAGAAATACAAACAGAGTTAAAAGATGAAAAAATAAGTAAACAGGACTTTAAAAAACATCTACTTACACACTTAAATATATACTATTGTTTCAAAATAGTAAATCTAGAAATTAAAAACCCAAATTCAACATTTGAAGACCCTAATCAATTAATAAATTGGGGAATTCCTAAAATTATAAAAGATTACCTAATTGCTAAAATGAAAACTTAACTCCTGCTAAAAAGTTAATACCGTAATTAGGATATTGATTCCATCTTTGGTGGTTTTGACTTAAAATATTGTTCACTAAAATAAAAGCACCAAAAGTTTTGGAATAAGCATAATTAACGTTTAAGTTAAAATCCAAAATAGGTTTTAATTCTTTAGTAGCAACATTTTGAAAAGGATCATCTGTTATTGCTTCTGCAGCAGCCAATTGTTTTCCAAAATAATACAAATCTAAACCTATATCTAATTTATTTTGAAATTTATAATTGGCACCTAATTGTGCATATGTTGCAGGTTTATGAAATGCAACATGTTGGAAAGTACTATACGAATTGTATTGAAACAAAGCTCTAGAACGAATTTTTTTCCAATCGTAGTTTACCTCACCAAACAACATACTGTGTGTCATATCGGTTTGAAAAATTGTAAACTTTCTTGCTCCAACAGAACTAAAATCATTTACAAAAAGTATTGCATCTTTAAATTCAGACTGTTGAAAACCAACATTAAAGCTTGCATGTTTATTTATTGCACCTTTTACACCACCTTTTATATTGTATAAATTATTTACATTATACTGAGGTAAAACAGAATTTATAAAAGGATTGGCTTGATAATAAGTTAGATTGTGATGACGCGTAAAACCGCCATCAAATTTTGTGTAAATGATTAAATAATCCTTCACTAAATTAAATGTTCCATCAAAATAACCGTAATTATAAAAACCTCTTTCATCCTCTGTTAAATAATTGATAATAAAACCAGCTGTAATATCAAAATCTTTATTTTTTACATTGTAAGTAGGCACTAATTGAAATAAATTAGATTGCATAGCGCCAATACTATTTTTACTATTTAAATACGAAGATGAAAAATTTACACGCCAAAAACCATCCAATAAACCATTTAAAAATTGCCACTTTGCAAATTTACCAACATTAGCTTTTACAGTTAATAAATGCTCGTTAATTTCATTAGTTGCAGTAAACAAATTGTATTGTGCATTTACAGCATAATCTAATTCATCCAAATTACTTTTATTTTTTTTCAAATCAAAGTTAGTTTGCCAATTGGTGTAATTTAATTTATTGGAATCCGATGAAAAATTAAACAATTCAGGATTATAACCATACCATCTAAAAGTATTGTAATCCACATTTGTTTTTGCCGAAAGTGTAAGTTTTTCCCCAATCTTTTTTCCGTAAACACCTAAGTTATTTTCAGAAAATCTACTATCTTTTAAATCCTGAACATTCATCCCCGAAGAAAAATGTCTGCCATAAACACCAGCATTGTATTTTTTATTTCGAGTTAGACCGTATGAAAAATCTAAATATGGTAAGGATACGAAATCATTCGCACCTAAAAAAACATGACCATTATACAATCTATCCAAAGGCTCCAACACAGCAATTTTTGGAGGTTTAATCACACTTGGTTCGTATGCTCCAGGTACTTTTTTATCCTTTACTGTATAAGAAAAGGTTTCGGTTATTTTCACGGTATCTTTAAAAACAGGATCTAAAGGAATTTTTTTACCTTTTTCGTAAGAAATATCCCCTTTACCAGTTACCACAATAATTTCTTTTTTATCATCCAACTGTGCTTTCGAAGAAAAAACAACAATCAAAACAAAAAATAAGGATAATAAAACTCTTAATTTAAAATTTTCAAAACTTTTCATACCACTAAATCAATTATAATTTTATCTATTAATTTGCTCGTTTAATTTTTTAGTTTCTTCATCTTCTACTCCAATTTGCCAATTTTCTTCTTTTACATCAGTTTTTTTCAACTGAGCTTTTTCCAACTCATCAATTGCCATTAACTTATCCTGAGCCAACTTATTTAATTCGGCATTTTTATTATTATCCAAAACCATTTTTAAAATATATTTTGCTTGAAAAAAATCGTTTTGTTTAACCATATTATCGCTAATTAAAATAAAACCTTTGGTTACCCAATAAGGAAAATTTTGATATTTTTTAATATAAACATAAACAGCATCCGTTGATTCTTTGTAACGCTCTTGCAAATAATCTATATAAGCCAAATTATAGTTTGCTTCAGCACCAATTTCTCTTTGTAAATCGGCAATTTTTCCAAATGCCATTTTTGCATTATCAAATTCAAATAAATTTAAGTAAGCCAATCCCATAATAGAATATGCCTTATGTACCATATTGGTTTCTACACCTTTTAAAGCAACAGTTTTTTTAGCATAATCCACTGTATTTTTATAATCAGCTTCAGCATAATAAGCATTCATCAAACCTACAATTGCATCATTTTTATAGTTATCAAAATTAGAAATCTCCTCCAAGGCTTTATATCTAGTTATTGCTTTACTAAAAGATTTTTGCTTACTATAAATTTGAGCTGTATTAAACAAAGCATTTTCGGTATATTCACCTTGAGGTTGAGCAATCAACAACTCATAATTCACAATTGCATTTAAAGTATCTTTTAACTGCAAGTATGAATCTGCTAAAAAGTAATATGCTGAAGTTTTAAATAACGGATTATTAAAATCGTTTAAATATGTTGAAAATGATTTAGCAGCTTGTTTAAAATCATTTTCGAAATAATGTTTTTTAGCCGCATTATAAAAAGTAGAATCTTTTTCGGAAACACTTAAAGATGGTAATCCTGCCTTTTGTCGGAAACTCAAATGTTTTTCAGGATTTCCTACATAATTTTCACAAGTTTCTTTATGTGCTATAATTCCTTCTCTAGCCTCTTTAGATTGCGTATTTAAAAAAACGGCTTTTTCGAAAGCATCCAATGCTTTTTCGTAATCTTTTTGTAAGCGATAAGCAAATCCAGCATTAATTAAAGCTTTTTGATGTAATAGTATATTATTAGCGTTTTTAGCAATTAATTCATTAAAATAACGTAAAGCAACAGGATAATCTCTAATATGCTTTAAATATGTTTCTCCAATATTTAACCTAGCTTCTCCTGCATATTTCGAATTTGGAAATTTTGTAATTAATTCCTCCAAAGCATCTACTTGTTGAGGATATTCATTTAACAATCTATAAGCTTGTGATTTTTGAAAATATGCATAATCTACATTACCCTGATTCGCTTGAATCACCTGCTGATAATGATCTATAGCCAATTTTAAATCTGCTTCCGAATTTCTTAAAATCAAAAAACCATCAGCAATTCTAATTCTTGCATCAATTGTTTTAGGATTAATAGTTTTATCCGCTAAAATATAATTTCTAAATGATCGAATTGCTGGCCCATATTCCAATTTTCCCAAATGTGCATAAGCTAAACTATATTCCACATTTTTAAATTCGGGCAACAAAATTGCTGTTCGTGCATTTTTAAAACGGTTGTAGTAACTAATAGCTAAATCAAAATTATCTAATCTAAAATTTGATTCAGCTATCCAAAACAAACACAAAGCTGAAATTTGATCATCCACCGGATATTTAGCCGAATTTTCGAACATTTTAATCGCCATTTTAAAATTTTCTCCATCCGTTTTTCCATAACTAATCTTTTGATTGTTAAACAATTCAACACCACGGTAATAACTAATTTTTTGATAAGCGTATTGTAGTTCTAAATTTTTATTGCTTATACCTTCCAAAGCTGTTAAAGCTTTTTCATAATTTTTTGTATTTAAGTAAACATTTAACAAATACTTTTTTGCCTCGTCCACTCTTAAAGATTGAGGGAATTTTTTAATATAAGTTTCCATCGCAATTATGGATTCATGATATGGGTCAATATCCAATTCGTAACTTAATTTAGCATAATTAAATAATGCATCTTCCATAATTAAAATATCATAATCCATTTTTGATGAAAATCGATATGCATTACGTGCTGATTTTTTATTGCCTTCCTTTAAATAAATATCTCCTAAGTAATACAAAGACATCATTCCTATTAAAGATTCAATATCTGCTGTTTTTTGAAACTGTATTTTTGCCGATGAATAATCGCCTGTTTTCCACAAAGCATATGCAAATTGATAGCGCGATTGATCATCAACAGTTTTTGTGTTATCTACAAAGAATTTTAAATGAATAGCTGCATTTTTAAAATCATTTTTTTCGTAGTATGCCTCTCCTAACATTCGAGAAATTTCATCTGCTTTTCTGGCAGAACCAGACTCTAATAAACCTGGAGCATAAGCAATCAAATCATCGTATTTTTTTTGTAAATAATAAATTTGAACGATATAATATGGCGCAACAGCTTCAAAATCTGGGTGTTTTACTAATTTTTTAAAACTACTTAAAGCTGGATCAAGTTTATTATTTTCGTACTGAATGTGGGCATAATAAAATAAAGCTGGAGCTCCATAAACACTAGCAGTATCTTTTTGTGCCTCAAAAAATAAACCTTCTGCTTTTTCGGCATCGTTTTGTTTTAAATTGGCATAACCATATTTAAAATAATATTCGGATAATTCATAATTTTCTAAATCATTTGGTTCAACCTGACTTAACCATTCTATCGTTTTTTTCCAATTATTTAATCTGTAATTATACCTTCCTAATTGAAATCTTGCTTTACGAATTTTAGGGTTTTGTGGGTGATTTTTGATGAAATCTAAAAACATTTGCTCAGCATCATCATTAAAAAGTTCTAATGCACACAAAGCTTCGTGGTATTCTGCCGACATTTTTATTTCCGAATGTTCATCCTGAATTCTTTTTGCAACTTTAGCAAACTTTTTTTGAGCGATACTATACTTTTTTAAATCAAACATTAATACAGCTTGCTCATAATCCGCATCTTCATTTGCATACTTTAAAGTTTTTTGCGCACTTAACTGCAAACTTAACAATACTAAAAGCACTAATAACTTGTTCATTTTTAAATATTTATTTAAATTATAACTTATCAAAATCTTTAAATTACTCAAAAAAAACAAATTTAAATTCATATTTCGTTTTATTATAGATACTACTTACTTAATTATTAACTGTTATATGTTTACACTCGTGAATGAAGGATTAGAAAAATTTATTTTGAAAGAAAATTAAATACCAATTTAAAATTTTATATTTGTACAATTACTCATTTTTTGAATTTAAATTATTGATATTCAAAAAAATAAACAACTTCACTTATCAAATGAAAAGATTTTTTTTATTGTATTTGATTTTTGTTAATCTTACTGTTTTTGGACAGTTTGAAAAAACACTAAGCTATTCTGATACAGTAAATTTTAAAAGAATTGCTTTTGTTCATACATCAATTGCAACAACAACAGTTGGAAGTTTTATTGGATTATACCATTTGTGGTACAAAAATTACCCTCGTTCCAATTTTCATTTATTTAACGACAATAAAGGGTGGTTACAAATAGATAAATTTGGTCATTTTTACACCGCATACGCCTATTCTAAAAACATCGCCGAAACATATAGGTGGGCTGGTGTTTCTCAAAATAAAAGTAGTATTTATGGTGCTATTGGAGGATTTACTTATCAATTAGTAATTGAAATTTTAGATGGACATTCGGCTCAATGGGGATTCTCGATGGGCGATATTACTGCGAACACTATTGGCTCTTCGTTATTTTTACTTCAAGAATTAGCTTGGAAAAAACAAATTATTCAGCCTAAATTTTCTTTTAAATATATGAATTACCCTGATGATGTAAAACAAAGAGCTAATGATTTGTTTGGTTCTTCAATTAGTCAGCGTATTTTAAAAGATTACAACGCTCAAACCTACTGGTTTTCTTTCAATCCTCAATATCTTTTGGGCTTTAAAAACGATAATAAATTTAGTTTTATAAATTTATCTTTTGGATATGGTGCAGAAAACATGTATGGAACATTTTTTAACTCATTTAAAATGAACGGTGAAACTTTTGATAGATCCGATTTGGTAAGATACAGACAGTTTTACATATCTCCTGATATTGATTTTACAAAAATTAAAACAAAATCTAAACCTTTAAAGGCTTTATTTTTTATTTTAAGCTCCATTAAAATGCCTTTACCCGGAATAGAATACAATTCTTTAAATGAATTAAAATTCCACTGGGTTATTTTTTAAACAATTTCCCTAAGTATTTTTTTGTTACCAAATTACCAAGCTCTCTTTATGATTTAAACCCTTTAATCATAATACTATGGCTGGTAAAAATGAAACTCCCCGACAAAAAATGATCGGTTTAATGTACCTTGTATTGTTGGCAATGCTTGCATTAAACGCTTCTAAAGATTTATTAAATGCTTTTTTATATTTAGATAATGGCATTAATTTAAACAATCAAAATTTTTCGGTTAACAACCAAAATATTGTAGATAAAATTGCTTTAAATGCTGCTACAGGATCTAAAAAAGCTATCGATAATTTGAAAATTGCGCAGGAAATCAATCAAAAATCAAACTCGATTATCAACTTAATTGATCAATATAAAAAAGATATAATCGAAAATGGTGGTGGTTTGGACGAAAACGGAATTCCTATTGCAAAAGACAATCAGGATATTGGTGCACATTATTTAATTTTTGAAAAAAAAGGAGAAAATTTACGCAATGAAATGGCAAAATTTAAAAGTTTTTTGGTCCAACAAATTGATTCAAACGATAAAGAAATTATACAATCTATCGAAAATCTTTTAAACACGCCTGATTATGTGGATTATGAAGGAACTAAATCACCTTGGGAAAACGGACTTTCCGAGCATTTACCACTAGTTGCAGTAACCGCAAACTTAAGTAATATCCAAACCTATGTTCAAAGCAGTAGCGCTCAGGTTTTAAGTTACTTACAAGAGCAAATTTCATCCGATAGTTACAAAGTAAACCAAATTATGGCAACAGTTTTACCGCACGAAAGTTATATTTTAAGTGGAGATGAATTTAAAGCTGAAATTTTTTTAGCTGCTGCCGATACTACTCAAGAACCAATAATTGTAGTTGGAAATTACAACGAAAGCTTATTTAAAGAAAAAAATGTTGTTGAATTTTTAGGTAAAACAGATACTTTAAAAGCAAGTAAAGGCAAAGGTTTTTACAGTACAAGATCTCAAAATTTAGGCAGCAATACCATTAAAGGAATTATGTTTGTTCCGCACCCCAATCCTAAAATGAAAGGTAAATTTTTACAATACCCTTTTCAAAACCAGTATACTGTTGGCGCTCCTTCAGCAGTTATTTCTAGCAGTCAGCTCCAAATGATGTACATGGGTATCGAAAATATTATCGAAGTTTCTGCATCAGGTATTCAAAACAATCAAATTAATTTGTATTCTACTCAAGCTGATGTATTTAAAAAAAATAATGGTGTATATTCAATAATTCCAAAAAAGTTAGGAAATATTGATTTAGAAGTAATTTACACAAATGAGAACGGACACAAAAAAATAATTGGAAAACAAACTTGGAAATCTAACCGATTACCCAAACCAGAAATTGAATTTATGAAGAAAGATTTAGAAAAAAGTTACGCTAAAGGTGCTTTTGAAATCCCTTTATATCAATATTTTACTACAAAATATCCAACAGGATTTCCAGTTACTACTTCCCCAATATTAAAATCATGTGATGTTGAATTTACCATTCAAGGTCAATTGTACCTTGTAAAATTAGATAAAGGAAAATTCAACAATGATTTCAAAAGAAATATTGATAAAACAAGGCCAGGAGACAAATTAGAAATTAACATTCAAGCAAAAACACCTGATGGAATTACGCATACCATTACAGAAAAAATAATTTTAAGATAACCTCCACTCACCCCTAAAATTTTTAGGGGTGATTTTTTTTAAATAATTTTTAGTTTTAAAATATTTTAATAATTTCGCTTCAATATTGTAATAATATGATTTTTCAAAAAACTATTCTATCCTTTTTTGTATATCTAATTCCAATTGGAGTTATTGGACAAATATCAAGAGCATATTTTGATAGGTTGGGTAATGAAACTTCTGAATCAAACTCTTACTATTACAGAGAGAATATAGGTGGTAATAGATATTTATCTTTTTATACTTCAACAAAATCTAGATATTTTGAAGGAAATATTTTAAACGCAACTAGCTATTCCGAAAAAAATAACATTTATGAGGGCCAATGTATTTGGTATCATAAAAACGGAAACACTTCTGCAATTAGGAATTTCGATTTAAACGGTAAAGAAATAGGTGTATCCATATATTATTTCGAAAATGGAACAAAACAAAAAGAAGTTGATTTTACCAAAGATTTAAACACCAATAAATCTGATTTTGATAAAAATGGAGGTTCTGGAAAAGTTTTCGAGGATAATTTTAACAACAGCTCAAATAATTGGTATTTAACTAAAAATGAAATTGGCGAAGTTGTCATACAAGACAATAAACTAACAATTAGTGCTACCACAGCAAAGGGAAATTCTAGATACATCAACTTCCCTATTCAATCCGAAAATTACACAATTGAATTAGGATTAAACACTGCAGACTTAAATAATGGTAAAGTAGGTTTAATTTATGGTTTTCAAAATTGGGACAATTACAATTACTTTTTAGTATCTAATTTTGGATTTTATATTGGTAATGTAACCGAAGGTGTTTCTTATAGCTCAATAGACGGTATGTTTTGTTCAAGTTTAAATAAAAACGGGAACAATCTATTGAAAATTGAATCGGATGGTGAAAAGGATTTATATTACGTTAATGGCGAACTTATTTTTAAAACAAATGCTAAAGATTTAATAGGAAATAATGTGGGTTTTGCATTATCTGGGTTTTCTAAAGCACATATTTACAGCTTAAATATTAAAGACATTAACCCTGAAAATTCAGCTAATGCACCAAAAATTAGAGATATAAAATCGAGTGGATCAGGTATAATATTAACTTCAGATGGTTACGTTGTTACAAACTACCATGTAGTAGAAGATGCTAAACAAATCTTCATTGATATTACCAATGAAGATGTTGTAAAAAGTTACAAAGCAAAAGTTATTCAAAAAGATGACATAAACGATTTAGCAATTCTTAAAATTGAGGATGATGGCTTCTCTCCTACTGTAAAAATTGAGTACTCATTTTCTAATTTAGGAACAGTTGATGTTGGCGCTCAGGTTTACACAATTGGTTATCCATTAGCATTAAATGGATTAGGAACTAGCGCAAAGTTTGTAGACGGACGTATTAGTTCAAAAATGGGATACAGAAATGCCATTAACAGTTATCAAACTTCAATTCCGGTTCAACCTGGAAATAGTGGCGGTCCATTATTTGATAAAAATGGCGAATTAGTTGGTATTATGGTAGCAACAGTTCAAAACACCGATAATGTTTCTTATGCAATTAAGTTAAGTTATTTAAATAACTTAATTGATATTTTACCCGACAAAATTCAAATACCCAATAACCAAACTTTAAAATATGTAAGTTTGGAAAATCAGATCAAAAATTTAAGTAAAAATGTTGTATTAATTAAATGTAAATAAATGCGTGTTTTATTAATATTTCTTTTAGTTAGTATTGTAAATTTAGGCATAGCTCAAATTAACGAAGATGAATTTACTCCAAAATCGGGTTCAATTTTTAATCTAGAAAAAAACAAAGTTAAAAAAACAGGATACGATGGATATAATCATGCTATCAAATGGAGTCCATTTATGATAACAAGAGGATTAGCAGGATTAAATTATGAATATAAACCTTTTGAAAGTGTTTCTTTTAGTTTAGGAACAGGATTAGATTTATTTGAAGATGTTGTTAGTGTTTATAGTGAAGGGTATGTTTTAACTCTTAATTCAAATTATATTGACCTCTATGATGTGGTTAGTGATAATGAAAGAAAATCAAATTTAGCATTGTACCTCAATCCCTCTATTACTTTCTTTTACGAAAGTTTGTGGTCTTATAATGAAGCATTTATGAAATTAGATTATAGATTTAGAAGTAAAAAATACTTATACAACTATTCTGGAAGTGAATTATACGAGGATGAAGTTTTTGATATTAGATTAACCCAACATTCATTTAATTTGATTAATGGAATACATTTTAATGGCGGAAATAGAATAAAAGTAATTCATGAATTGTACTGGGGATTTGGTATAAATATATTTAAAAACACTGACCTATCTTTGGTTGAAGTAGAAGAAAATGGATTTATTGTGAACAAACTAGGCGTTAGTGATACAAAAGCAACACATTTCGGCATGTCCTTTTTATTAGGTTATACTTTTGGAATAGGTTGGTAATTTTTATAATTTAAATTTAAAACAATGAAAAACAATTTTTTAATCATCATTTTATTATTAACCTTTCAATATAAGGTAGTTTCACAGAATTTAACCTTAAAATGGACAGATAAGATTGAATACAGTAATAAAAAAGATGGCTTTTTTAACCAAATGATTGGAGAAAACTCTAGTTATATTTATGCTACTTACACCAATACTGGAGGTTCTTATGGAGTAGAAAAATTAACATTAGTTGCATTTGATAAAAATTCAAACAAAATCGTAAAACAAAAAAAGGTTTTTGGATTTAAAGAATTAGAGCAAAAAAATAAAGAATTTAAAGATTTAGAATTTTATCAAACATTAGTTTACGAAAAAGTAATTTTTATTTTTTGGACAAAAAAATCAAAAGATAAAGAAGAATTATTTATACAATCTTTTGATAACGAACTAACTGAAAAACAAAAGCTTAAAAAAGTTCACGAAATTAGATTTGATAAAAAATCAGATAGATTTCCAGCATTTTTTGTAGAAGGTAATGCTGAAATTGCAGATGGACGAATTTTAATTGGAACAGAAAACGGTGGAAATGAAGGAGATGTGTTAAAATTTGATTATAAAATCTTAGATCCAAATTTTTCTATAGTTCAAACTAATAGCGTTCCTTTAAAATTTATAACTATTACAAAAGCAGGAATTTTTAGTAGTAGAGACAAAGGATTATCTTCATCTTATACTTTAGGTGACGATGGAAATATACACGTTTATTCTGTTGTTCAAAATATTGGTAAAATTGATAAAAAATCGAAAAAAGAAGAAGATTCAAAAGACAAACGAACAAATATTTTCCATTCTGTTATAAAAGTTGAAAATGGAGAATTGATTTCAAAAGAATTATTATTTGAAAATAAAAACCTTTTTAGCGTACATAAAACAATTCACAAAAACAAAGTTGTATTAAATGGTTTTTATTCCGACAAAGATAAAGATCCTCTAGGGAGAAGTATAAATGGAATTTTTTATGCCGAATTAGATAACAATTACAACATCAAAAATTCTAAATTTAATTTGTTTAAAAAAGAATTTATGGATGAAGTTTTTAAAAATGAAGACAATACCGAAAGATATGGAAACGATGGTAGTGGTTGTTGTTTAATAGGTGGGAAAAGAAATAAAATGTTAAATGAAACTAAAGATGAAAGATTACCAAATGATTATGAAATAAAAAGTATTATCACTAATGCTAAAGGTGAAACTTTTGTATTTTGTGTTAGAGTAAATAAATGGTATCATACCCATTGTACAACTGATGCAAAAGGAAACCAAACTTGTACAACTACTTATTATAACAGTCAGCATAATATTACAGTTTTTAAATTAACTCCTAATGGGGAATTAATTTGGGGAAAAAATTTATACAGATATGTTAGATATAGTGGAGGATCGATTGTTTGGAGTTACGATGATTTTAATGTAATTGGAAGATCAGATGGATTTTATATGATTTACGAAAATAGAAGTGTTAAAAACGAAAAAGGAAAGAAGAAAACGAAAAAAAGAGACAACAAATTTCCTTTTGAATATGCATATATCGACGCCGAAAATGGTAATTTCCAACGGAAATTTTACCAAGTAAATAGTGATGATGTACCTAGAAAAGAAAGGAAAATTGTTGAGCCATTAAATATACAAACTATGAATGGTAAGTTTTATGTTGAACACACCAAATACAAACGTAAATTTTACGCTTATATTTGTTGTGTAATACCTTCTATTTATTATGGTAATGACCACAGAACTGGTTTTGGATTTATAGGTGAAATTAAACCTGTAGAATAATAAAATAAAGAGGCTTAACAAGCCTCTTTTGTATTTTAATATTTTAGCTAATGAAAATTTATTGGGCTCTATTAGTTTGTTTTTTAAGTAGTTTTGGATTTTCTCAAACAGAAAATGTAAGTGATTTAATTACTAAAAAAATTATCGATAACCACCCACCTGTTCATAAACATTATAGAAGTGTTATGCAGCCTAAAAAAAATACATTGCAAATCATAAATCCTTTTAACTATATTTCAATTGGTTTAATGTTTACTTATCAAAGAGTAATCACTCAGCAATTAAATGGCAGTTGTGCGTATGAAAATAGCTGTTCTCAGTTTACCAAAAAAGCAATCAATTATTATGGATTAGTTAAAGGAAGTTTAATTGGTTTAAACCAATTACAAACCTGTTATCCAACAAGTTATTTGGATTATCCTGATCATAAAATAAATCATAATTTAAAAATAAAAAATCCAATTCCAGTTTTAAATGAAGATTAAGAAATTTATTATTTTACTCTTATTTCCTATTTTTTCATTTGCTCAGATTAAAACAGAGTTTATTCATCATTTAGTAAGTAAAAAATTACACCAAGAGCATTATCTATATTTAAATCAGTTAAAGCAAATTTATCCAACAAATGATACACTTGAACTAGAATGGTTAAAATGGGCATTGTTTTATAATAACTATAATCAATTTGAATCTTTGTATTTTTCTTATCAAAACAACACCCTAATCAAAAACGATACATGTGTGTTATTAAATGCTTCGGTTTTAGCGCTAAAACAAAAACCAATACAAATCAATAAATGGTTTGCGCAATCCGAAATAAGTAATAATTCTATAAAAATCAATCAGCTTTTTACGATTTACAATTTAACCGAGAATATACAAAATTACAAACCTAACGAATACAATTTTATATCTGAAAACATAAATTACTATTTTGCCGAATATCAAAAATATTATACAAAAAAACCAATGGTAGCAGCAATTTTATCCACTGTAATACCTGGAGCAGGAAAATTATATAACGGCAGAAAAAAAGGATTTTTCCCATCATTTTTAATGAATACTATTTTGGGAACTTTTGCTTATGAAGCAATAGATAAAAACGGAATAAATAATGCTTATAGTATATTTTCGCTTGGTATATTTTCGGCATTTTATTTTAGTAATATTTATGGATCTTATCACGAAACCAAAGTAATTAAACAAGAAAAAAAAGAAGAATTATTATACAATGTATCGAATCATTATTATACTCCTTGTTTGTACAAATAGTATTATAGCTCAAAATAAAAATTTAAACGATTTATTATTTTGGGAATATAAAATATTTGAAAATCCCCAACAAAAGGATTCCTTGTTATTGTATCAAATAAATAAATTAAATATTTATATTTTAAACAAAAAATTCAACGCAGATTTAATCAACGAGTTTAAAGGAATTAATTGGTTAGAAATTAAAGATTCATTAACTCAAATGAAATATCTGCAAAATTTAGCTATAGTTCATTTTTTAAACAATGAACCCGATTATGCTTACTATTATTTTGATCAATATATTAAAATCAGTAACGATACGAGTTTAAAAAGTTTAACACATTTAACTATTTTTTCGGCACAACAGGACTCCTCAACTTTTTACCAAAATTTAAATAAACTCAATATTACAGATTCCAAAAAATGGAAACAATTTGAAAATTTATATTTAATTCATCATCAAAAATACGATTACAAAAAAAAGTATTTAATTGCAAGCTATATCCTACCCGGTTTAGGAACTTTATTATTAGGCGATGTTTTTAATGGAATTGGCTCCCTAACTTTTAATACATTATCAATTTATGCCACCTATTTATTAAGTATGCAACACCTTTATATTGGAGCAGTTGGTTGGGGTATTTTATTAATTCCAAGGTTTTATGGCGGAAACATCGAATTAACTCAAAAAACTATAGATAATAAATTTAAAAAGAAATTAAATCAAATGAGTTTAAAAAATGAAAGCTTCTTGAAAGAAATTTTCAATACATATCCTGTAGAAATTAAAACGCTTTAATTCTGAAACACACTTTTTATTTAGAATTGTTTTAAATAACAGAAAATAATATTAAACAAGCTTAAAATTTAAAATTGGAAGTTTTTTTACCAATATTTTGTTAATTTTGGGAAATTCTATTTTTAACCTTAAAACCATATTACAATGGCTTTTGATTTTGATATGATTAAAAAAGTTTATGCAGCTTATCCAGAGCGCGTAAACGCAGCAAGAAAAGCGGTGGGTAAACCTTTAACGCTTACAGAAAAAATATTATATGCTCACTTATGGCAAGGTAATGCTACTGAGGCATATAAAAGAGGTGCTAGTTATGTTGATTTCGCTCCAGACCGTATTGCTTGTCAGGATGCAACCGCACAAATGGCTTTATTACAGTTTATGCAAGCTGGAAAAAGTAAGGTTGCTGTACCTACTACGGTTCATGCAGATCACTTAATTCAAGCAAAAGAGGGTGCTGATAAAGATTTAAGTAGCTCAAAAGTTACCAACGAAGAAGTTTTTGATTTTTTAGCTTCTATTTCTAATAAATATGGTATCGGTTTTTGGAAACCAGGTGCTGGTATTATTCACCAAGTAGTTTTAGAAAATTATGCATTCCCAGGTGGTATGATGATTGGAACCGACTCACACACAGTAAATGCTGGTGGTTTAGGTATGATTGCTGTAGGTGTTGGTGGTGCTGATGCAGTAGATGTTATGGCTGGTATGGCTTGGGAGTTAAAGTTCCCTAAATTAATCGGTGTGAAATTAACTGGTAAATTAAATGGTTGGACTTCTCCTAAAGATGTTATTTTAAAAGTGGCTGGTATTTTAACTGTAAAAGGTGGTACTGGTGCTGTGGTTGAATATTTTGGTGAAGGTGCTATTGCTATGAGTTGTACTGGTAAAGGTACAATTTGTAATATGGGTGCTGAAATTGGTGCTACAACATCAACTTTTGGTTATGATGAATCTATGGAGCGTTACTTACGTTCTACTGGTCGTAACGACGTAGCAGATGAGGCAAACAAAATTAAAGAACATTTAACTGCCGATCCTGAAGTTTATGCAAACCCTGAACAATACTTTGATCAATTAATTGAAATTGATTTAAACACTTTAGAGCCACATATTAATGGACCATTTACTCCAGATTTAGCTACTCCTGTATCTAAAATTGGGGAATTGGCTAAACAAAACGGTTGGCCTTTAGATGTTGAGTGGGGTTTAATTGGTTCATGTACGAACTCATCATACGAGGATTTAGCACGTGCAGCTTCAATTGCTCAACAAGCTATCGACAAAAAAATCAAGAAAAAAGCTCAATTTGGTATCAATCCAGGTTCGGAACAAGTAAGATATACTGCTGATAGAGATGGTTTATTAGGTATTTTCGAAAACTTAGATGCTACATTATTTACAAATGCTTGTGGTCCTTGTATCGGACAATGGGCACGTGAAGGCGCAGAAAATCATAAAACAAACACTATCGTTCATTCTTTCAACCGTAATTTCGCAAAAAGAGCTGATGGTAACCCAAATACACACGCGTTTGTAGCTTCTCCTGAAATTGTAGCAGCTTATGCAATTTCTGGTAGATTAGACTTTAATCCTTTAACAGATACTTTATTAACTGAAGATGGTAAACAAGTTAAATTGGACGAACCAACTGGCGACGAGTTACCAGCAAAAGGATTTGCTGTTGAAGACAACGGATACCAAGCTCCTGCTGAAGATGGTAGCAAGGTAAATGTTGTGGTTAAACCTACATCTGATCGTTTACAATTGTTAGAGCCTTTCCCAGCATGGGATAATAAAGAAATCAATGGTATGAAATTATTGATTAAGGCTAAAGGTAAGTGTACAACCGACCATATTTCGATGGCGGGTCCATGGTTAAAATACCGCGGACATTTAGATAATATTTCTAACAACTGTTTAATTGGTGCTGTAAATGCATTTAATGATAAAACAGATACAGTTAAAAATCAGTTAACTGGCGAGTACGGACCAGTTCCTGCTACTGCTAGAGCTTACAAAGCAGCTGGAGTTCCATCTTTAGTAGTTGGAGACGAAAACTATGGTGAAGGTTCTTCTAGAGAGCACGCTGCTATGGAGCCTCGTCATTTAGGTGTACGTATTGTATTGGTTAAATCTTTTGCTCGTATCCACGAAACTAACCTTAAAAAACAAGGTATGTTAGGTTTAACTTTTGCTAATCCAGCAGATTATGATAAAATTCAAGAAAACGATACAATCGATACATTGGATTTAACTCAGTTTGCTCCAGGTAAACCAATTACTTTACAATTAACACATGCAGATGGATCTAAAGATTCTATCGTTTGCAACCATACATACAACGCTCAACAAATCGAGTGGTTTGTAGCTGGTTCGGCATTAAACTTAATTAAAGCAAAAGCTGCGGCAAACGCATAATTTTAATTTATATTTTTTAAAAGGCTAACCCAAAAGGTTAGCCTTTTTTATATAATATATATTGGTTTTTACAAAGGGAATAACGAATTTTGTGCACTTATGAGTGAAAAGCAAAAAATGAGTATCAAAAGTGCAGATTTTGTAAAACAATTACCTGTTTTATCGCAAAATTTTGCAGATATTGTTTTGTTACACTCCACGCATTACTCTCAAAATTACCAACTAATCATTGGCTTAGGCGCTAAAGAAAAAGTGTTTTTGCATGATAACAACAAAAATCCCAAAGATTTTTTTGAAACCCTACAACAAGATTTTTGGATGGGATTTTTATCGTATGATATCAAAAATATTTTTGAGAAATTGAATTCCAAAAATTTCAACCGTCACAATAGTCCGTTAGCAGCATTTATTCGTCCAGAAATACTGATAAAAATTGATTATCATGGAAATATTTCATGGGATTGCACAATGCAACAAAAGCAGTACATCGAAGAACTACTTAGGGCAAATTTTACTGCTACAAAAGATGTTCAAACTCCCGATATTCAACAAAATTTAAGCAAAGAGGAATACATTCAAAACGTTCTTGAAATTCAAAAACATATACGCAGAGGAGACATTTTTGAAATGAATTATTGTATGGAGTTTTATGCCGAAAATTGTGAGATTCAGCCAGAAAAACTTTATCAAGAATTAACACAAATCTCCCCTAACCCATTTTGTGCTTTTGTAAAAATAAACGATTTGTATGTGATTAGTGCTAGTCCTGAAAGATTTTTATCCAAAAATAATCGCCAAATTTTAGCTCAACCAATAAAAGGAACAAGTGCTCGAAATGAAGATGAAAATATTGATTATAAAAACAAAATAGATTTAAAAAATAGCGCAAAAGAACAATCAGAAAATGTAATGATAGTTGATTTAGTACGCAACGATTTGAGTAAAATAGCTAATAAGGGAAGCGTAAAGATTAAAGAACTGTTTGGTATATATTCTTTCCCTACAGTACACCAAATGATATCAAGCATAGAATGCGAAAGTTCAACGCATGATTTATTTACCATTTTAAAAGCCAATTTTCCAATGGGGAGTATGACAGGTGCACCCAAAGTAAGAGCAATGGAATTAGCAGAAATATTCGAAACTTTTAGTAGAGGAATTTACTCTGGAAGTATCGGTTATGTTGATAATGCACAAAAAGGCTTCGATTTTAATGTTGTAATCCGTTCGGTTATTTACAACTCCAAACTTAAAAATTTATCTTTTCCTGTTGGTAGTGCTATTACACATTATGCAGATGCCGAAAAAGAATATGAAGAATGTTGGTTAAAAGCTAAAGCCATTTTACAAATTTTAAAAAAATAATTACATGATTTATACCCTATCTACTCCGCAGTCCAAATCACACTTTATCAATTTTAAAATTGAAATAGATACTAAATTTGAGGAGAAAATTTTAGTACAATTACCTGCATGGCGACCTGGACGTTACGAATTGGGAAATTTTGCTAAAAATTTACGTGATTTTAAAGTAGTAGATGAAAACAATAGGACTTTAGAATTTTGTAAAAAAACTAAAGATAGCTGGGAAATTAATTGTTTTAACACTAAAAAAATCACAATTACCTATCAATATTATGCTAAAATTATTAATGCAGGTTCTAGTTTTTTAAACGAAGATATTTTATATGTAAATCCAGTAAATTGTTTGGTGTATGTGCCCACAAAAATACACGAAACTCATTATTTATATATTCAAAATCAGGATAATAAAAAAAGTATAGTTCCATTAAAACCTTATCAAAACGGATACATAGCAGCAAATTTTCATGAGTTAGCCGATAGTCCGTTTGTATTTTCAAATCAGTTACAAAAACAAAGTTATACCATTAAAAATTATTTGTTTAACATTTGGATACAAGGAGAATGTAAACCCAATTGGGATAAAATTTTAAAAGATTTTCATGGTTTCACAAAAGTTTTAGTGGAACAAATGGGTAATTTTCCAGCTCTGGAATACCACTTTATTATTTTTGCTTTACCCTACCCTGCTTATCATGGCGTAGAACACTTAAACAATACAGTTATTACATTGGGTCCTGGCTATGCTTTAATGCAAGAAAAAATGTATAATAATTTGTTGGGTATATCCTCGCACGAAATTTATCATAGTTGGAACGTAAAATTCATTCGCTCGGCAGATTTACTACCTTATGATTACTCCCAAGAGAATTACTCCAACATGGGATATCTATGCGAAGGAATTACAACTTACGTTGGGGATTTAGCTTTAGTTCAAGGAAAATGTGTTGACGAAAACGAATTTTTACGTTTAATGAATGTAAATTTCCAAAAGCATATCCACAACGATGGCAGATTTACATTATCTGTAAAAGATGCCTCTGTAGACACTTGGTTGGATGGTTACGAAAAAGGTATTTCTAATCGTAAAACCTCCATTTACACCGAGGGGGCTTTGTTGGCGATGTGTTTGGATATCGCGATTATTGAATACAGTGAAGGAAAAAACAATATTTTATCCATGATGAAAGTGTTAAATTTGGATTACGCAGTCAAAAATATAGGCATTACCAATGAAATTTTCAATTGTGTTGCAGATAAATTTTCGGGAAATCAATGGACAAAAAAAATAGCTCCTTATCTTTCCATTCCGATGGATTATTCGCCTTTAATTACCGAATATTTACATAAAGTTGGTATAAATTGTACTTTTCAAAACAATCCCAATCATTTAGCAAATCAATTTGGGTGTTTGGTAGATAACAATAGTAATAAAGTACAAAGTTTAGCTTTGCAATCCCCTGCCGAAAATGCAGGTTTATTTTTTGGTGCCGAAATAAAATCGGTTAATAAACTACCGTGTACAAACGATGTAAACGAATGGACTAATTATTTTTCAGGAGATACTATTGAATTGGAATATTTAGATGGTTTAAGTTCCATTAAAATACAATTACAAAGCGATGGCAAACAATATTTCCCTATAATTAAATTGGAAAAACAAAACAACACGGATTTATACGATTTTTGGATTAAAAAATAATTTATGCAATTTATTGATACACACGCACATTTATATCAAACAGAATTTGAAAATGATTTAGACAACATACTTTTAAATTGTAAAAACAATGGAATTGAACAAGTTTTAATTCCCAATGTAGATGCTGAAAGTTGGCCTTTGATGTTGGATTTGCATAACAAATATCCTAGCCAAATTAAAATGATGTTGGGTATTCATCCGTGTTATGTACAAGAAAATTATAGTGAATTGTTAAACAAAATGATGATTGATTTTGATGCTCAAAAATATGTTGCCATTGGAGAAATAGGAATTGATTTATATTGGGATAAAAGCACTTTACAAATTCAACAAGATGCTTTTGTGGATCAAATTAGATGGGCAAAAAAAGTGAATTTACCCATTGTAATTCATGCTAGAGAATCGTTTAACGAAATATTCGAAATCATAGACCAAGAAATTAACGAGAAATTACGCGGAGTTTTCCATTGTTTTACAGGTGGAGAAACCGAGCGCGATAAAATTTTAAGCTATCCAAATTTTTATTTTGGAATTGGTGGTGTTGTTACATACAAAAACAGTAATTTGCCAAAAGTAATTCCAGAAATTCCAAACAAATTATTGGTACTAGAAACCGATGCGCCTTATTTGAGTCCGGTTCCACACAGAGGAAAAAGAAACGAACCCAACTATCTAGTAAATACCGCACAAAAACTTGCCGAAATTAAAAATTTAACTTTACAAGAAATAGCGCAAATAACTACTCAAAACGCCAAAAAGCTATTTGCAGTTTAATTTTTAAAAGAAAAATCATAATTTCAAGTGATAAATATCACTATAAAATTAAAAATCATACTTTAGATTTGTGACAAATAACTTTGTTAAATATAAAATTTAAAGTAATGAAAAAAAATATGGGAACTATGGATAAAATTATCCGTTTTGTAATAGCAATTGTAATAGCAATTTTATATTTCACCAATACCGTAGAGGGAACATTTGGAATAATTTTATTAGTTTTAGCAGGTATTTTTGTACTAACTAGTTTTGTAAGTTTTTGTCCGTTGTATTCCCCATTTGGCATTAATACTTGCTCAAAAAAATAAACAAAAGCTGTTCATAACGAACAGCTTTTTTTATGATTAATAGAATCACATCAGTAATACTTATACATTAATCAATATTATAAAAAAGCATTTCAATTAAAATGATTTTTTATAACTAAATTTGCTACAAACTAAATTATAAATAATTATGAGTGCTAGAAGTATTCCTGTAACAGTTTATGCAGAAATGACACCCAATCCGGATGTTATGAAATTTGTAACCAATAAAATAATTAACCCTGGAGCACCTTTAGATTTTTCATCCAGCGCACCTGTAAAAGGAGCACCTATTGCATCCGCATTATTAAATTTCCCATTTATTGATAATGTTTTTATCGCAAACAATTATATATCAGTAACAAAAAATGATAAAATTGATTGGGATATGGTTGTAATGGAAACTAGAGAATTTATTTTAAATTATATACAAACTGGTAAAGAAATTATCCAACAAGAAGCTCTTCAACCACATGCTATTAAAGAAAATCAGTTACATGAAAAAAAGGGGGAAGCTGTACAATACAACATTTCTACTAGCGAATTAGATGATAAAATTATTGAAGCATTAAACGAATACATCCGTCCTGCTGTAGAATCAGATGGAGGTTCGATAGATTTTGTGAATTTTAAAGAAGGAAAAGTTACTGTAGCACTTCGCGGTGCATGCTCTGGCTGTCCGTCCTCAACCGTTACATTAAAACAAGGAATTCAAAGTTTATTAACACGAATGTTTCCAGAAGTTACATCAGTTGAATCCTTAGCACATTAAAAATTATACAAATACAAAAATCAATCCCCCGTATGGGGGATTTTTTGTTTATCATTAAAACAACCTAATTTTTAAAAATCAAATTTTAACCAACATTTAACAGGAATTTATACACAATTCTTCGGAAATCAAATTTACTTTTATAAATTCGTAATTCTCAAAATTTATATATATACTTTTATGTTTAATTTCCAATTTAATCTACTATATTTTATCTTATTTTTAGCATCACTAATTCACGCACAAACCCCCGAAAATCGTCCGTTTGCTGATGGTGTTGCAGGTGTTGTAGGAAATAAAATTATTTTAAAAAGTGAAGTAGAATTTCAAAAAACTCAAATGCTACAACAAGGCATGCCAGAAAACAGCGAATTATACTGTTTGGTTTGGCAAGATTTATTATTTAATAGCTTATTAATGCATCGTGCACAAGTAGATAGTGTAGAGGTAACGAATAACGAAATTGAACAGGAAATTGATAGAAGGTTGCAGTATTTTATGATGCAAATGCGTGGTAGCGAAGAAGAATTTAAAAAGAATTTTGGCAAAACGGTTTTGGAATTTAAAGATGAAATCAGACCATTGGTTAAAAACAATATTTTAGCCCGAAAAATGAGAAATGAAATTACTGAAAAAACAGATATAACACCGAAAGAAGTAAAAGCTTTTTTCCAAAGCATTCCTAAAGATTCTGTTCCTGTAATTGAGGAAGAATACAAAATTGCTCAAATTGTTATTAAACCTAAGGCAAATGATTCCGAAAAAATAAGAACAGAAAGAAAATTAAGAGAAATTAGAGATCAAATTGTTAAAGACGGTAAAGATTTTGGATTAATGGCTTTGGTGCACTCTCAAGATCCGGGTTCATCAAGAGAAAGAGGCGAAATTGGATTTATAACTCGTGAACAATTGGTACCAGAGTTTTCGGCAGTTGCATTTAATTTACAGCCTGGTGAAATATCCGATATTGTTGAAACAGATTTTGGTTTTCATATTATTCAAATGATTGAACGAAAAGGAAATATGGTTAATGTGCGACATATTTTGCGTATTCCAGAAATATTTGAAGTGGATATGCAAAACGCAAAATATTTAGCTGATAGTTTATATAGAGCAGCAACAAACAACCCATCTAGCTTTAAAAAATTAGCAACAAAATTTTCGGATGATGAAAATACAAAGTTAAATGGAGGAAGATTAAGTAATCCGCAAAGTGGAGATGAATATTTAACCCTATTGCAAATGGGTGAAGAATACGCAGAAGTTATAAAAAAATTAAGAAAAGGTGAAATTAGCAAACCAGTTTTGGAACGCAGAAGAGATGGTTCGCAAGTATATAAAATGGTTTATTTAGAGGATAAAATTGATGAACACGTAGCTAATTTTGAACAAGATTATAACTTCATTAAAAAAGCTGCTTTAGAAGACAAAAAAGATAGAGTGATTGAAAAATGGATTCATACACGAATTAAAGATTCATACATTCGTATACCATCTAACTACAGATATTGTAAAGATTTAAATGTTTGGTACCAACAATCTAAAAACTAAATAAATCTGTTTATGCAAAACAATTCTCAAGATGTAGAGCTTTTAAAAGAATTAGCCCAAAGTAACTTACAATTAAAAAAAGAAATTGAGAAGGTTATTGTTGGACAAAAAGACGTAATTAATCAAATATTAATTTCAATTTTTTCCAATGGACATGCTTTATTAGTTGGTGTTCCCGGATTAGCAAAAACTTTACTGGTAAACACGATTAGTGAAACATTAGGTTTAAGTTTTAATCGCATTCAATTCACCCCAGATTTAATGCCAAGTGATATTATTGGAAGTGAAATATTCACAGATAAAAATCAGTTTGAATTTATTAAAGGTCCGGTTTTTACACAAGTTTTATTGGCTGATGAAATTAACCGAACTCCGCCAAAAACTCAAGCTGCTTTATTGGAAAGTATGCAAGAAAAAAAGGTGAGTTATGCAGGTAAAAATCATATTTTACCACAACCATTTTTTGTTTTAGCAACACAAAACCCTGTAGAACAAGAAGGTACATATCCTTTGCCAGAAGCACAATTGGATAGATTTATGTTTAATATTTGGGTAGATTACCCTAGTTACGAGGAAGAAATTGCAATTGTAAACCAAACCACTACCAATTATAAAAATAAGGCAGAAACAATATTAAATGCCGAAAAAATAATGGCTTACCAAAGTGTTATAAGAGAATTACCAGTTTCCAAAGCTGTAACAGAATATGCTGTAAAACTTTGCGCTTCTACACGACCTAATACTGCTCATAGCTCTGCTATAACTCAAAAATATTTAAACTGGGGAGCTGGTCCACGTGCATCTCAATATTTAATTATTGGCGCAAAAACGCACGCAGCATTAAATGGCAAATTTTCGCCAGATATTGAAGATGTTAAGGCTGTTGCATTACCTGTTTTGCGCCATAGACTAATCAAAAATTACCATGCCGATGCAGATGGATTAAGTATGGATGATATTATTAAAAAATTATTATAAAACAATATGAGTCATAAAATTGCCCCTTCACTGCTAGCTGCAGATTTTGGAAACTTACAAAGAGATATTGAAATGGTAAATCAAAGCTCCGCAGATTGGTTTCATTTAGATATAATGGATGGTGTTTTTGTACCCAATATAAGTTATGGAATGCCTGTAATGGAAGCAATACAAAAACATGCTAATTTGCCTTTAGATGTTCATTTAATGATTGTTGAGCCTGATAAATATATCTCTACTTTTAAAAATTTAGGAGCGAAGGTTTTAACTGTTCATTACGAAGTTTGCAAACATTTACACCGAACAATTTATGCAATAAAAGAAGAAGGAATGTTGGCAGGTGTTGCTTTAAATCCTCATACACCTGTATCGGTTTTAAAAGATGTAATAAACGATATTGATTTGGTTTTAATCATGAGTGTAAATCCAGGTTTTGGCGGACAAAAATTTATATCCAACACAATAAAAAAAGTACAAGAAGTTAGAGAAATGATTGCCAAAAGTGGTTCGCGAGCTTTAATTGAAGTTGATGGTGGTGTTGGTTTGCAAAATTATACCGATTTAGTAAAATCTGGTGCTGATGTTTTGGTAGCTGGCAGCAGTGTTTTTAGTGCTCCAAATCCTATTGAGGCAATTAAAAAACTTAAAACTTTATAAAATGGTTGTAGTAAGTTGGATTTGGAAAATTTGGTTCCTTATCTACATGTTTATTTCTACAATTATATTTTATCCGTTTTTATGGATAAGTATTGTGGCTTTAAAAAACTATCCACTTACCTTTAAAATTTACCGTATTTGGGGAAGTAGTATTTGCTTTTTTTTAGGAATTTATCCTATTTTAGAAGGTGTAGAAAATTTACCCAAGCAAAATGGATATATTTTAGTTGCTAATCACAGCTCTCAATTAGATATTATTGTTCCTTACGCCTTGCTTAAAAATCACTTTGCATTTTTAGCCAAAAAGGAATTGGAAAAATTGCCTTTATTTAATATTAATTTTAAAGGAATGAATGTAACTGTGGACCGAAAAAGTATGGTTTCGGGTATAGAATCTTTAAGCGCTTGTGCGAATAAATTAGATGAAAACATTAATTTATTAATTTTCCCAGAAGGTACAAAAAACAAAACAGCTCCTCAATTGGCACCTTTTAAAAACGGTCCATTTAAATTGTCATATCATAAAAATGTACCCTTAGTTCCTTTAGTATTTATGCACAATTACAAAAGATTTCCCGCAGATTTTTCTAAAGGAAAAGCAAGTCCGGGAATAAGTAAACTAGTAATTTTACCTCCTATTTATCCTAATAACAATGGAGAAAAATCTGTAGAAGAATTAAAAAAAGAATGTTTTGATGTGATAAATAATTACATTTTGCATCAAAAATTATCGTAATTTTAAAGTTGCTTGCAAAAATCAAAGCAACCAAAATACAAAGAAACGTTTTAGTAAAGAAATCAATTTCATTTGAAATCAGAAGCAGAAATTTTACAAGGCTGTAGAGACGGCAATAGGAAACACCAACAAATGCTGTACGAGCAAATGTACAGTAAAATGATGGTGGTTTGCTTGCGTTATGCCAAAAATGAAGATGATGCTTTGGATGCTTTTCAAGATGCTTTTATAAAGGTATTTAATAAGTTAGACCAATTTGATGGAGAAGGCTCCTTAGAAGCTTGGATTAAACGAATTATGGTAAATACAAGTATTGATCATTTACGAAAACAAAAAAAACATCAAAATATTATTTCTATAAACGAAGAAATTACTGGAGATTTAATTGATGATGAAATTGAGGAGGATTTATTAGATAAAGTTAATTTTAACGATTTATTAGGCGCAATTCATGAATTATCTCCAGGATATCGAAGTGTTTTTAACATGTATGTTGTAGATGGTTTTTCTCATCAAGAAATATCAGAGAAACTAGGTATCAGTATAGGTACATCTAAATCTAATTTATCCAAGGCAAAAGGAAATTTAAAAAATATATTAATCAATAAAATAGATGCTTTGCAACAAAAATGAGTAACTGGTTTAACATATCAACGATTTTAAACTCTGGCAATATTCCGTTTAAACCGGAACATTGGGAGGGTTTATCTAATCGTTTAGATAAAATTCAGTTACAAGATGAAAAAATTAGAGAAAAATTAAACAACAATCCTAACTTAAAAGCTTCTGATGCGATATGGGAAAATATTGCAAAGAAAATTGACACCAAAAGTTTTAGTTCTTCTGATTATAAAATTCGTGAAATTTTAAACGGAGCCACAAAAGCTTATCAGCGCAAACATTGGTTGGCATTTTTAGCTTTATTTTATGCCAATAAAGTTTGGTTAAAAAAATGGACAATTGCCGCTGTTGGTGTGGGTATTACTTTTATTACTGTTGGTATTTGGAATATTTTTAACGAACCAAAAACTAAAAACGATAGCAACTTTGCTAACAACCCTATTTATCAAAATAATGAGTTCGAAACAAATACAAAAGATGCAAAAACTCACAAAAAAATGAGTTTTAATTCTCATAAAAATTCAACTAATACATACTCAAAAACTAAAAACTCAACTGTAAACTATAGTACTCTTTTTGTACAAAACAAAACAAAACAAAATACAAAAAGATATCCTACAGCACCTAAAAAGTATACAAATACGCCTAATTTTATTCAAAGCTCTTCTGTAATTTCGCAACAAAATACCGAAAATGACATCAATCAAACAACTACTAATGAATTAGTTGAAAACGAAAACTTACATATTGAGTTTAATGATTTGTTTTTAACAACTCAAGAAAAGTATCCTAATACATTTACAAAAGTTGAAGGTATTTATACTAAAATTTTAGGATCCATAACTTTTAACAACTATCCAATTAAAATTAATGTAGATTATGAAGCACCAAAAGAATCGGAAACAAAATACCACATTGGGTATTTAAATATTTTAAATCCATTTCAAAACGCTCATTTACCAGGATTGATGGGAGAAAATTACTTACAAGTTCAATCTTCTATTCATTGGGAAAGAATTTTAGTGGATAATAAATTTAACAATTTCGAATTTTTATATCCATTGCACAATAACCTCAATTATCAGCATAAAATAAATAATAATTGGGCATTTGGGGTTCAATATCAAAATAAATTAACACAAAATTGGTTGGGACAAATTGCAGGTGTTACAGTTAGTTATAATAAAGATATTGCCGGAGGTAATTTAAGATTTGGTGCTGGAAACAACTTACATCAAGAACAAATTATTGCCAAAAACCTCAGTTTTAGGGAACAATTGGCTTTAACCAACGAAATTAATTTTACTGAAGTAAGAAACGGAAAATTAAAACCCTTACAAAAAAATAGCATGAATTTTTCGGTTGGTTATTTTCATGATAAATTTTTTATTCAATTGATGCAATGGGAAAAAGTTGTTTGGATTTCTAACGCTATTAAATCAGATTATATTTACCAAAAATTAGAAGCAGGTTACAACTTAAAAGAGTATAAAAATTTTAGAAGTACTGTTTTTGGTGGAATTTTTAAAGATATTGATAGAAATTACTATGTAGGTTCGTCAATTGCTTATAAAAATAGTATTGCCTTAAATGCTTTAATTATGCCATATAATTACACCGAATTTAGTTTAATTGCAAAATATAAAAATATTCGTTCCTCAGTTTTTTGGCGAAGCGATTTACTTAATCAATCCTATGCAATATCCTCTCAAAGTATTTACACAGGTTCTGCAGGTTTAAATGTATTTTGGATATGGTAAAAAAAATATCAATTATATTTATTTTTTTAGTAGCGCTATCTTGTGGTAGAAATAGAATTTCTGATGTAGAAGTTTTAGATGAAGATTTTGTACCTACCACTACTCCATTTAATTTAACCAATTTAGAGGACGGTAATATTTGTTTTTACCGTAATAATTTTGTTAGATTATTGGCTCAAAACTTTCAAAATGCTGAGTTAAATTGGTATAAAATCGAAAACGGACAAAAAACATTTATCAGTTCCGAAAATAATTTAACACTTAGTTCGGGCGGAAATTTCGAAGTTGAAATACAATCTGATTTTATTGATACTGTAATCCAACTAAATATTAAATATTGTATTACGAACATCGAATTCCCTGATTTTTTTAAACCAAATTCAACAAATTATTCGCTATGGCGCCCGGTTGGTTATGGAGTTCAAAAATGGTTTTTAAATATTAGCGACAGAAAAAAAAGAACAGTATATGAAAGCTCAAGTTTCGAAAACACCAATTGGGATGGGAAAATTGGCTCCACCCCTGCTCCTGCTGGAACTTATACTTATTACTTAACAGGAACTTATCGTTCGGGGTTTATTTTTGAGTTTAACGGAACTTTTGAATTGGTACGCTAATGAAAAAAGATTTACACATTGCATTAATCGAATTTGATATTGCTTGGGAAAATCCATCGGCTAATTTAATTTTTTTGGAAAGCGAATTTGAAAAATATCAAGGTAATGATTTAATTATTTTACCCGAAATGTTTAGCACAGGATTTACAAACAATACTCTTGTTGCCGAAAAAATGGATGGAGATAGCGTTTTATTTCTTCAAAAATGGTCGAAAAAGTTAAACTGCGCTATTGCAGGGAGTTTATTCATCCAAGAAAAAAATCTATTTTATAATCGTTTTGTATTTGTTTACCCAGATGGAAAAATAGAATATTACAACAAAAATCATTTGTTTACTTTCGCAAACGAACACAATAAAATTAGCGCTGGCACTGAACAAAAAATTATAAATTATTTAGGTTGGAAAATCAATTTATTAATTTGTTACGATTTAAGATTTCCTGTTTGGTGCCGAAACACTCCTGAAAATTTTTACGACTTAAGTATTGTTGTTGCAAATTGGCCAGAAAGTAGAGTTTTTGCCTGGGAAAGCTTACTTACTGCCAGAGCCATCGAGAATCAGTCATACTTTATTGGTGTTAATCGTATTGGAAAAGATGGCAAAAATTTAATATACAATGGAAATTCAAAAGTAGTTGACCCACTTGGGAAAAATTTAGAAAATCATGACAATAACTATATTTTATCTCAAGAATTTTTAGAAAAAATCCGCCAAGATTTCCCCTTTTTAAAAGACCAAAATCAGTTTAAGATATTAAAAAACTAAACCTTTTAAAATTCAAACCTTTAATTCTATTAATTTTAATATTTTGAAAAATATTTGTTTCCTAAATAAGAAACATTTATCTTTAAATTAAATTTAGAGTTTAATGGATGATTATAAATTTAGAGTTGAATTTTTAGATGAAGCAAAAAACTTTTTAGATAAACTAGACAAAAAGGCAAGAGATAAAATAATTTACAATATTTGGAAAGCACGAAGCACAAATGACAACGAACTCTTAAAAAAATTGCAAGATGAAATTTGGGAATTTAGAACAAAATACAATAAAGTTTACTAAAGGCTTTTGGCATTTTGGGACAAGACCGAAAAAAGCGATACAGTTGTAATTTCAACTAATGGATTTATTAAAAAAACTGATAAAATTCCGAAAATTGAAATTGAAAGAGCGTTGAATTTAAGAGAAAAGTACTTTAACAACAAAAAAAGTAAACATGAAAACTTATAGTTTAGAAAATTTAACCGATAAATATATCGGAAAAAAAGGAACAAAAAAACGAGATAAATTTGAACACGAATTAAGACTTGAACTATTAGGACAAGCCATTAAACAAGCTCGTCAAGAAAGAAAACTAACACAAGAAGAACTGGGAGAAATAGTAGGTGTAAAAAAATCTCAAATTTCAAAAATCGAAAACAGTACAACTGATGCAAGATTCACAACAATCTTAAAGGTTTTTGAAGCTTTAGGTGCAAAAGTGAATTTTAATGTTGAATTAAACAATAAAAAACTAGCTTATTAATCTCAATACAAATAACGTTTTAATACAAATTAAATTTACCCAAAAAAAACAGAATTTTTAAAAGTAGTTTAATTAATTTTAAAACTAAAAAATTACTCTAGTTCTTCTTTTCTGCGCCAAAGTTCGCTGATGTTGTTGAAAGTTTTTTGGTAGAGTAAACCAAGGCCTTGCACCCTATTCATAGCATTATCTAACACAGTTTTTTCGAGTGTTTTATGGAAAGCTTTTGCTCTAACTTCGTTAGTTAATTTATATTCCACTTCCACATCGCCCACATTTCTACTTAAATCATAATCTGTTTGTACCCTTAATCTTTTAAATTGAAAACCTACCAACAAACGAAGTTCGGCAGCACTTAATTTGTCTTTTTTATTATAATCAACACCTAAATCTACATTATTAAACAAACCACCTAAAGCATTGTTAATTTGTCCTTCCAAAATTGCGATACCATTATCAATACCTGTATTGTTTACTGTATTTAAAATTTTATTTCTAGAAGGCAAAAACTGTCCGGTTATGATCAAAGAAAAAGCTTGTCTATTAACTTCATCTTCACCAATAATTTGAGTAGCTAAAATTTCTTTTTCCTCAGCAGTACCATCTGGTAAATTAATCCCCATGGAAATATCTGGTTTAAGTAAATTTCCTTTTAAAAATATATTAGTATTTACTGGAATTCTGGAATTTATTCTAGCTTGTCCGCTACTGAAACCCGCAAGAGTTATACTATCTGCTAAACTACTTAATCTGGACCTTGTAGTATAATAAGTTGTAATATCTAATTCGGCAGCTAAAGGATCACCATTCCATTTTATACTGCTTCCGCTTTTTACAAATAATTTACGTGATAATATTTTTTTTAGCGTAAAAAAGTAATTACCCTCTGAAATTACATAATCGCCATTCATTTGAAAATTACCTGATTTAGAGATATTTAAATTAATTAATCCATTACCATTTACATTTATTTCCTCGCCAGTATTGGGATCGAAAATTATTTTTACACCCGCATCTTTATTCAAGCCAATATTTAAATCCAATGCAAAACCCTGATAACTAATACCATCTGTGCCATTTTTTTTAATTTTAGCTGTATCTTTTAGGTTAACAAAATCAATAAAATCGCTAACTACCAATTCATCCACCTGATCCAAAGGTAAATTTAAATCGGTGTTAACTTTAGTGTTTCCATCAATATATGAACAAGTTTGTAAATCACCTTTGATTTCAACCAAATCGGTATTTCCAATCACTTTCATGGTTCCATTCACAAAAGCTTTTCCATGATACATTGTATTGTTTTCCAGTTTTGTATCCAAAACAATGCAATTTTTAAATTCGATATTATTAATTTTAAAACCAAAATTGGAAAAATAATCATGAGTAATTTCGCCATTAATCATACCTTCCGACTCCTTATATTTTTTATTGGTTACCTTAAAGTTTTTAAATAAAATTTTATTTTTATCAAACCCAATTGTTTGTCCGTTAATGTAGTAATCCACATTTAAATAATCCACCATCACCCCAATTTTATTAAAAGTTAGTTCACCTTTAACAATAGGTTCTTTTATTTTACCCGAAATTTGTAAATTTCCGCTAACAGTACCCCTATTTAAACCCGAAACAATACCATTTAAATATTTATCCAAAAGTTGTAATCTTAAATTTTGTGATTTTAATTCAAAGTCTATTTTATTATCATCAAAAGGATATAAATTTCCGGTTAGCTCTAAAGTTTTAAATTGGATATTTTCGGATAAATTATCAGCTGTAATATTTGTGAAAACCCTTTTTTGGTTGGGAATATACTGACTAAACACATTAAATTCACCAAACAACTGATTGTTAACCACAAGATTAGGCACATTTAATTTAGCATTAAATAATGGTTGATGTAATACACTTAAAACCGTTAACTCACCATTTAAACTACCTTCAACATTCACCCCACTTTGCTTCATAAAATACTCCAAATTCAACAAATCAAAATTTTTAAACTTAAGAACAAGAGAATCTGATAAAACAGACGAAACCACACCATTTATTTGAACCAATTGATTTCCACCTACCCAATCAAAATTATTCACCTCAATTTTATCCTTTTTAAAAACCACTGAATTTTGATTTACAGCTCTTAATATTGTATCCTTAAAGTTGATTTCGCTTTGAGTAATGGTATGTACAATACTATCAATTTTTGCAAAATCAACCGTTGCAGTTATATCCACTTTATTTTTGTATGATTTACTGTTATCCCAACCCAAATGATAATTAATGGTGTTATCCGTTAAATAAGTTTGAAATCCAAACTTTTGAAAACCAACAGAATCCATGATTTCAATAAAATCTGTAGACAATTCCAGATTTAAACGACTTTTATCATTGTTAGCAAAAATATTTAAGTTTTTTACTTTTTTATCCCACAATCTAACATCCGATGATTTAAAATTTAAATAAATGAAATTATCCAAGTCATCAAATCTACCACTAAAAACAGCACCTGTAGGAAAATGAAGTTCGGGTAAAAACAATTCGTGTATTGCCTCAAAATCATGTACTCTAAACATTAATCTAAACTGATTTTTACCTGCATATTTTTTTGGATAATATTCCCAATTAGCAATTCCCGGTAAATCCTTTGCCAAAACATTCAATACAGAAGGTACAATATTGTTAAAATCAAATTTACCTTCAACTCTTCCTGTTAACCAATCGGAAGTTACAGAAATTAAACCAATTTCATCTTCTTGAACAGTTTGAACATGAAATTTTTTAGCCGAAAAAATAGTGTTTTTTTCTTTCCATACCAAAGAATCCAAATATACACCACCATTCATGTTTTTAAAGTTATTACCTGTTAAATCTACCCTAATTTTAAAACTTACATCATTTGTAGTATCCCTTTTTAACAGATTTAATTTAGCAAAATGAGCATTTTTAACTTTTGCATCAAACTTAAAAATTTGTTTATTTTTTTGCCAATCAACATTACCATTAATATTTAAATTTAAGTTAGAATCTTTTACCAAACAATCTACACCAATTTTAGAATTTTGAATAACAACTTTTGCACTTAAGTTATTGTAAGGATAATTTTTATAAACAAAGGAATTGCTTTCCGCAATCATTTCTACATCATTTAGATTTTCTGCAAATCTACCCTTAACAGAACTAACTAAATTAACCAATCCTAAATCTTTATTGTTCAATAATTTACCTAAATCAAAACTTTGCGTATTTACATTTCCTGATAAAGCAATTACATTTTTAACTTGCTCGATTTTGGTATCCATAACAATTAAACCTAAATGAGAATTTAGCTCGCCGTATGCTACAAAATCTTCGATAAATCCGTTAAAATTTCCAGTAAAAGTAAAATCTTGTAATCTTTTTAAATCATCTAAATCATTTAAAGGAAAACTTGGGCTAACCATTTTTAATACCTTTTCAACATCATTAAAATTGCTATTTAATTGTTGTAAATCGGCGTAAATAAACATTTTTGTTATATCCTGCATATCCATCAACTCTACCTTACCTACAACTGTTGTGCTTTCGCCAAATGCAGCTTTTAAATTTTTAATTTTAACAGAATTGAAATCACCTTTAGCATTGAGCGATAACAAAATTCGCTGATTGTAATTTTTTAAATCATTTAAATAATAACTCCAGTCGCTCGGAATTAAATTACAATTTTTTATATCCAATTGATATTTAGCATCTTGCCAACTAGCTGTATCTTGTTTAGTAAAATTAAAATCAGCATAAAACAAAGTGTTTTCATTTTCAATTTTTAGATTTTGTGCACCAAACTTATTGTGAGTATAATACAAGTACCCTTCTAAATTACCAATTTTAGCTCCATTGGGATTTTTTAAACTTAATTGAACAACATTTGCACTATATAAAGTATCAGAAATTATAAAATCTTGTAAAATAGCATTTACATTTTTTAAAGTAAAATGATGATAATCAAAACTTTGATAAACTTTTACATATCTTTCATCTTCAATTTGAAATTTACCATTTATAATCGACACATTATTTTGTTTAAAATAAAAAGAAGTAGAGGCACTTGAAGTATCCGATGAAGCAAAAAACCTAAAAAAACTATCCCATTCACTTTCGGTTTTATTAGCGTAGGTTTTAATTTTAAAAACTGGATTTTTTAAAGAAATGGAGCTAAACCGAAAACTTACTGAATCCAAATTAAACGACTCCAATTCTAAAGCTAAAGAACCAATATATCCCATGGTATCTTTTTTATTATCCAACACTACAATTTTATTTAGCTCAAATGTTTTAAAAAACTCAAAATCAACTTCTTCAATGTAAACAAAAGTATTCGTTTTGTTAGAAATATATGATGCTATTTTTTGGGTAATAAAAGTTTGAAAAGTTGAACTTTTAAAAACAGCCCAAACAGTTATTCCTAATAGAAATATTAAAATTAAAAGTGCGTATACTATTTTTTTTACCCAGCGCAATTCTTTTTATTTTTTTTCAATGTATCTCAACAATTTTTGTAAATCAAAAAATGTTTCACTTAAATCGTTGTAGCTTGGAGCAGTTTTTATAAAAGTAAACAATTCGCCCTCCATAACCTCAAAATCATTTAAATATCTTTTTGCCTTATATTTTTCTGGTATGTACAAATCTGGATTAACCATAAAAACCTGTCCAGATTGAGTATTCACAACATATAAATAGTTAGTCATTTTTTCACCAGATTCTCCAATAATCAAAACATATTCCTTGTAAAATTTAGCCTTTAAAATACTTATATAATTTAATTGAGTAATATTTTTCCACAACAAATTATCACTAACAAACAAAATTTTATAATTTAACTCTTTACCTTCCTTAGTTTCTAAAATAACACTATGCCCGGTTAACAATAACCTTTTATGAGGTAAAGTATCTACCATTTTAGGATATTCGGGATACAACTCATAACTTCTGATATCAATTGCTTTGGTTAGTTCCTGAGGGAAATAACTTACAACAGCATTTTTTATTCCTAAATTTTGTAAGTATGGTATTTCACCCATTAAATATCGGTTGCTCGGGTCGTAAATAAAAGTTGGCGGACCTTGATTTAAGGTTTTGATTAAAAAATCGGTATATTCACTTGGCTTTACAGTTGTAGAAGCTACAATTAAAGGATCATTAGGATAAGTTTTATAATTTTGATAGGCTTCTATCAACCACGATAAATGACCAGGCATTCCAAAATCCTTTTTAAAATTTGGAAAATTTAATAAACTATCTGCTTTAGGGATTTCAAATAAAAATTCGGGATAATAAAATCCTTCACATGTAGTTGAAAAATTAACTAAAGATTTTTGATTTAAAGGCTGTTTAATATTCACCTCACAAAACTGTCCGTTTACATAAAATTTATACGCAATAACCTGGTTAGCAAACACAACAGCTTCTATTGTATCATTTTTCCCATCCCCATTTACATCAGTGTACCACGTATTATCTGGCGCTTTTTTTTTCGCCAACAAAACACTATTTAGGCATAAAAATAACAGTAATATATATGTAAATTTATTTTTTACCATATTTCTCTATCAATGTGGTATTAAACCAAACTTCTTTTTTTTTGTTGTTATGATATACTGTAGCAACAACATAATGCTGCTTTTTTTTGTAAACTTTTTTTTGTTTCAACAATAACATTTGATTTACTTGAGTAACAATATATACATCCTTGTAACTTACCACAATGTATGCCGATTTTGGTTTTAAACCATCACCCGAACCTAAAATTGTTTTTAATAAACGATAATATATCCTTAAATGGTATTGTGCTTGCGCTTTTTCATTTAATTTCCCTAAGCTAAACGACATTTCATGATTACCTAAAATGGACACTGGAAATTTTTCTAGTAAGGTATCCCCAGCTAATTTTGCTTTTTTATATTGCATACTATCGTTCATTAATAAGGCTTGTGTTTCATAAACCAAATTCAACATAGGATCATATTGAGGCATAAAAACAAAACCATAATACAGCATTGCCATTTCTTGTGGTTTTAAAGAATCCTCATTAGAAAAACGAGCATACAAATCGCCCCAAGACAAATCGTGCATTGGATTGGTAACATTAATTTTAATTTCATTTGCAGTCATCCCATAAATTTTCGCACTTAATTCTTGAGAAAATAAAGAATATTGAAGAAAAAATAATATTGAAAATATATACCCGTATAGTTTAAACATATAGTACATGTATGAATTGTAAATATATCAATTGATTTTTAAATGTTAATATTAAAAATCGTTTATTTAAGTTTAATACCTAAACTAACTAAAATTTGTTTAAAAAAATGATTATTTTAATAATAGATTAAGTAAATAAACACAATTTATACTTAAAAAATTTATGCAGTTTAAAAATTATCTTACTATATTTGCGGCTGGGTAAGTCTTACACGACCAGCTCCCACTGAACTCCCCCAGGCATGGAAATGAGCAAGGGTAGGTGGTTGTAGCGGTGCGATGTAAGTAGCTTACCCTTTTTTTATTCCTTTATTTTAAGCTAACAATTTGAAATGAGCCTTAACCCGTTTGGACACAAATACAAATGAGTAATCGGCGAAACATGTTAATGAACATAATAATAAATAAAATGAGCATAAGGCTATTAAAAATTATACACAGATGAAAAATTTAATTTTATTATTTGCTTTTTTAATTGGTTTTTGTATAAATATACATGCACAAGAGGAAGAGGAAGAAAAAAATCCCAAACCAAGATACACTATGTTTAGCTTGGAAGGCGCACACATTTACAACTCTATTAATGATCGCCATGGTTTGCAAGCAAAATTTTACATGTGGTCTAATTTAGAATCCAACTTTGGTTTCGAAACACATCTATATTTACCAAAATCAATGGAAAACAATTTAGAGTTACAATTGGATTTAAATTACCGTAAAATACTGGTAGATTTTCACCCTTTATTTTTTGATGTACTGGTTGGACCAGGTGTACGATATCATTTAAACGATACAAAAGATTGGATTTGGACTTTTGACGGAATAAATATTGGATTTGGGATTGGTTACCGATACAAAAAATTCTCTTATTATACCATGCCCAGAATTACACATCTTAACTCGGAATTACAATTTACAACAGGAATTAAATATCATTTTAACTACGATACGCGCCGAATTTTTAATAAACGCTATAAGTTAAAAACAAAAAAAGTTAACTAACTTTTTTTAATCGCTACAAAATAAACACCTACAAAAATTAAACAACTAGCCAAACCGCCCACAAAACTTATAGTTTCGTTTATCCAAAACCACGAAACAATTGCGGTTAACAAGGGTTGTAAAAAAATATAAATACTTACTGCTAAAGGACTCAATTCCTTTATGGCATACATGTTAAGTATAAAAGTTAAAAAAGTAATTCCAAAAATAACATACAATACAGCTCCCCAAACTTTAGGTGTAAAAGTTGTCCAATCTATTGATAAGAAGTCGCTTAACCCAAAAGGAATTATTACAATTGTTCCATACAAAAACAACCATTTTAATACCTCAAATAAACTGTATTTGATCATAATTGGCTTAACATAAACCAAATAAAAACTAAATAAGGCCGCATTAATAAACACCAAAATATTTCCTAAAGCTGGATTATTTCCTGATACCACAGATTCCTTTTGTAAAATAATTAACAAAGCACCTAAAAAACCTACTACAACGCCAATAATCTTAAAGGGAGTCATTTTTTCTCTTAACAACCAAGCCGAAATCGGCAATACTAAAATTGGCGTGGTAGTCATTAATATTGAAGTATTTACGGATGAAGTTAAAACCAAACCATTAAAAAACAACAATTGGTTAAAAACAATACCAAACAAAGCTGCAAATATCAATTTAGGATGATCTTGTTTTTCGATTTTTGTGCCCTTAAAAAATAAAGCTACCAGCCAAAATAAAATTGTTGCACCACTTGCTCTTATTAAAACAAAGGCTGATGCCGATAAATGATTTGGAGATACATCTTTTACAATAAAATAGCTAAATACATACAATAAATTAAGTGTAAAAACACTTAAGTGAGCCGCAATTTTTTTAGGCATTTTCTATCGCCTTTTTTAAATCTCCAACAGTTTGTTTTGCGTTGCCTATAAAAATCTGATTATTTACAACAGCTACAGGACGTTTTAAAAAAGTATATTCTTGTAAAATTAAATTTTTATAATCTTGCTCGGTTAATTCTTTTTCGGCTAAATTCATACTTCTGTATTTCATGGATTTACGCGTAAACAACTTCTCGTAAGAACCCGCCAATGCATACATTTCTGTTAATTGTTCCTCTGTAATTTTATCCGTTTTAATATCTTGAATTGATAATTTTTGCGCTCCAACTTCGTTTACAATTTTTTTACATGTAGTACAAGTAGAAAGAATAAATATTTTGTTGTTCAAATTCGCCATAAATCTATATTTTTACAAAAATTATTTTTAAATGCCTTTAAAATCTTTGCAAATATCTTTATTTCTGTTTGTATTTTTTAGTTTACAAACATTTTTTTGTAAAGCTGATCATTATATGGGCGGATTTTTCAGCTACGAATATTTACAAAACGACAGCTTTTTGATTCGTTTGTACACTTTTACAGATACTCGAGGAAGAGACAATGATAGAGATTCTGTCAATATCAACTACGGCGACAATAAATATGGTTTTTTAAAACGCATTAATACACCTGGTGAAAAATTAAATCCCTTAACCAAAATAAATATTTACGAAGGAAAATATAAATATGATAAATTCGGAATATATCAATTAACCTTTTTGGATCAATTTAGATTAAGTAATATAAGAAACATGACTCGTGGAATGAGTACCATAACCCACATTTATGTTACCTCTATCCTACCCTACGAAAACCCAAACACCAACTGTTTAAACAATTCGCCAGTTGCTACAGCTTATCCAAATTTAAATTTTAAAACAGGTGAAACAGCTAAGGTGAATTTTGGATTATGGGATAAAGATGGAGATAGCTTAAGCTACCAAATTGTTCCTATGAAAGCCCGAAATGGGAATACAGCCCCAGGGTATTACACCCCTTCAAACGCAAGTATAAACGCACAAACAGGCGACTTTACTTTTATCAATATGCAACGTGGTGATTTTGGCTTTGCAGTTTTAGTGAAAGAATACCGAGCAAAAAAAGTTATAGCCGAAACTATTTACGATTTCACCATAAGGGTAACAGATAATCATGTTACGCAAAGTTCATTTATCGTTAACAACAATCAATTTAATTTTTTAAGTAACAATAGTAACTCAACTTTTACAGTTGAAACTCAAAACACCAACGCGGATAGTGTTTGGATAGATTTTAAAGGCTCCATACATCAAAATAATGCCCTACAATACACAATTGACACTATCGAATGGAATAAAAACAAATGCAAATTCAACATTACAGTAAATTACACTAACAACAATCAATTTAGTGCATTTCAAAATTTAATTATTCGCACACATTTTAAAATTGATACCAACTTATATTTTAACGATTACCCTATAAATTTTTTAGTTCCACACAACCTATTATCTAACTGCACAGTTTCTGATATTGAAAAAGTTATTGAAGTACAACCAATTATAGATACTTTTAGTCCGAGTAAAATAATTTTTAGCAACGAAGGTTTTTGGTTAAATGCTGGTGAAAATACCGATAATATAAGTATTGATTTATATGATATAAGAGGACGATTAATTAACCGATTCGAAAATATTAATCCAAGTGTTTTTAAAGTAGAAGTAAATAATTTAAGTGCTGCAATATATATTTTAGTTATATATCGCGATCAAAATTTAGAAAATGCAACTGTTCAAAAACTCATAAAACTATAAATAATCAATAAAAATTTGATAGAACAGATGTTTATGATTGATATTTTGTGTTAATAATAACCTAGTTATTGTTGAAAAGTAACTTTACATATTACAAAATAAAAACAAGTTACAAATTATATTTGCAAACCTATTTTACAACAAAATAGAAGCTTACAAAACCTATAAAAATTAAATTCATGAAGTTTATTGTATCCAGTTCGGCTTTATTAAAAAATATTCAAAAAATTAACGGAGTTTTAAATTCTAGCAACACCTTACCAATTTTAGATAATTTTTTATTTCAGGTAAACAACGATACACTTAAAATTTCAGCATCGGATTTAGAAACTATCATTACTACTAAATTAACAATTCAATCCAATGACGAAGGTGCAATTTGTATTCCGGCAAGATTGTTAACAGATACATTAAAAAACTTCCCAGATCAACCCTTAATTTTTAATTGTTCAGCACAAGATTTTAGTATCGAAATTTCATCAGATTATGGTAAATATAAATTAAGTGGATTTGCTGAAGAAGGATTTCCAGAATTACCAGTAATTGAAAATTCTAGTTTATTAAGCTTACCCTCTAAATCGTTCCACAAAGGAATTACAACTACATCATTTGCTACAGGTAACGATGATTTACGTCCAGTAATGAGTGGAGTATTTTTAGAACTAAATTCGGACGATATAACTTTTGTTGCAACCGATGCCCATAAATTAGTACGATACAAAAGAAAAGATGCTAGATCGGAAGTTGGTACTTCATTTATCATCCCAAATAAACCCTTAAATTTATTAAAAAATTTGTGTGCAGGTTTTGATGCAGATATAACTATCGAATACAACCAAAATAATGCATTATTTGTAATTGGAGATGTAAAAATGGTTTGTAGATTTGTGGAAGGAAAATACCCTAATTACAACGCTGTAATACCTGTAGAAACTCCCAATATTTTAACCATAGATAGAAATTTATTATTAGGTTCGTTAAAAAGAGTTTTCAACTTTGCAAATAAAACTACATACTCTGTAAAATTAAATTTAGTGGGTAGTAGCTTAGAAATTTCTACTGAGGATTTAGATTTCTCTAACAAAGCAAACGAAACTTTAACTTGTAATTATATTGGTGAAGATTTAACTATTGGCTTTAATGCTAAATTTTTTATCGAATTATTAAACAATTTAAATTCTTCTGAAATTCAATTAAAATTACATAGTCAAAATAAACCAGGTTTAGTTGTTCCTGTTTTAGAAAATGATAACGAAGAGGATATTTTAATGTTAATTATGCCAGTAATGGTTTAAAAATGGCTTACAATACCAAAAAAATTGGCGATGCCTTACAGGAATTAATTAAGGAATATCAGCTTAATCATAAATTAAATGAAGTTAAATTAGTTAATTTATGGCCTGTTGTGGTAGGCGATTTAATTAACAGGCATACAACTAAAATTTGGGTAAACGGCGAAACATTATTTGTTCGTATCAATTCCGCAACCTTAAAACACGAACTTTCTTTATCTAAATCCATTGTGATTCAAAATATCAATAAAGAAATGGGCATGGATATAATTAAAGAGTTAAATATTGGATAGTATGGAAAATTCTGTGTGGTTTAAAAACTATACAATCGAGGAACTTACTCAAATCGGACAAAATACTATGGTAAGTAATTTAGATATTAAAATTACAAACATAGGTAATCAATCTTTATCGGCAAAAATGCCTGTATCCCACAAAACGGTTCAACCCGTGCGTATTTTACACGGTGGCGCCAGCGTGGTTTTAGCCGAAAGCTTAGGTAGTTTAGCAGCTTTTATGACTATCGACAACTCTAAATTTGCTGCTGTTGGATTGGAAATAAACGCCAATCATATTCGCCCTGTAAACGAAGGTGGTGAGGTAGAAGGCACAGCAACAGCTATACATATAGGTAAAAAAACACAAATTTGGGAAACTAAAATTTACGATACTGCTAACAAAAAACTAGTTTGCATCAGCAGATTAACGGTGGCAATTATAAGTAAATAAATACTTTTAACATGATTAGGTTTTCGATTAAAACTTTTATTTTAATTTTTTTATTGTTTTCAAATTTTACTGCATTTAATCAGTGTTGGCAACAAATATCAGGAGGCACATTACATACACTAGGTATAAAATCTGATGGTACTTTGTGGGCTTGGGGCGACAATAGTGCTGGGCAACTAGGAATTGGACAAAGTGGCAACACAAACATACCTTCACAAATTGGAAAAGAGAGCAATTGGAAACAAATTTCGGCTGGTTTTAATCACTCTGCTGCAATCAAAAATAATGGAACTTTATGGCTTTGGGGCTACAATTTTTATGGTCAGCTTGGAGACGGAACACAAACCATACAATATCAACCAATTCAAATTAATGGAACTTGGAATGAGGTATCTGCAGGAGCTTCGCATACTTTAGCGATTAAAAGTGATGGAACACTTTGGGCTTGGGGAAATAACGACAGAGCACAAGCAGGTGGAGAAAATGGCATAAATCAATTAACTCCGTTTCAAGTATCATCTGAAAATAATTGGATTTCAGTTTCTGCAGGATATTACAATAGTGTTGCATTAAACAAAAAAGGGGAAATTTGGGCTTGGGGACACGCAGGAAATATAAACGATAGAGCACTTTTTGCAATTCCAACAAAAGTAAAAAACGATAATGATTGGTTAAGTATTTCAGCAGGTTTAGGTAATGTGTATGCAATAAAAAGCAATGGAACTTTATGGTATTTTGATGCACCTAGTAAAAACAACACAACTGGAGAACCTCATTGGGAAGGTAGGGTAAGTCAGGTTGGTAATGAAAATCAATGGAAAAAAGCTAGCTCAGGTTACAATTATTTATTAGCAGTAAAAAATGATGGAACTTTATGGGGTTTAGGAACTAATTCGGACGGACAATTGGCAGATGGTTATATTGGAACTACAGCATTTAGCCCACAACAAATTGGAAATCAAACTAACTGGGAAATTCCTGAAAGTGGTGATTTTCATGGAATGGCATTACTAAAAGATGGTAATCTTAAAACTTGGGGAAGAAATGAAGAAGGGCAATTGGGGACAGGAAAATGGAACCAAGAATTACTTCCTGTTGAAGTACAATGTCCTGTTACCAGAATAGGTTGTTGGAAAGATATTAGTGCTAAAAGTTCGTATTCTTTTGGAATTAAAGATGACGGTTCTTTATGGGCTTGGGGAGATAATTCTTTTGGACATTTAGGCACAGGAAATACAAACCCCGAATTACAACCCGTTGAAGTTAGTCCGGGTACAAAATGGAAAAAAATTTATGCTGGTTCAATAAGTAGTTTTGCTATAAAATCGGATAACACTATTTGGGCTTGGGGTAATAATCAAATGGGGCAGTTAGGAGATGGAACAAAAAACTATAGTTCATCACCTATTCAAATTAATGCATTTTCGGATGTTAAACAAATAATCCCTATAGGAAGTAGTACATTGGTTGCTACAAATAATGGAAATGTTTATGGTTGGGGTGAAAATATTTTTGGCCAATTAGGCAATGGTAATGATATTGATGTAGAAAATCCCACGATTTCACATAATATCAATTGGAAAAAAATTAGTGGTATTGGCATGTGCATGTATGCTATTCACAATAATGGAACTTTATGGGGTTGGGGAGGTTGTGGATTAACCGAAATACCTACTCAAATAGGGACAGATAATGATTGGGATAATTTAAGTTCTTCAGATAATTTTTCTGTTGCCATTAAAAAAGATGGAACACTTTGGTTTTGGGGTATAAATAATCAAACAATTAAATATTATTCACCTATAAAAATAGGAAATGATAACGATTGGATAGATATATCAAGTGGCGCACAACATGCAATTATGTTAAAAAACAATGGAACCTTATGGACTTTTGGAAGTAATCTTTACGGAATGGGAAATGGAAGCAATAACGACGAAAACGAACCTATTCAAATTGGTACAAATTCGGATTGGTTAAAAATACACGCAGGTTTTCGTCATAATTTTGCCATAAAAAAAGATGGAACTCTTTGGGCTTGGGGACATAACGAAGATGGACAATTAGGCGATGGAACTACTATAAATAGATTTAGTCCTGTTCAAATTTCATGTACTAATGAAATTATAACTCATCAAAATAATCAAATTTCCAAAAATAAATTTATTATTTATCCAAATCCTGTTAACGATTATTTAAATATACAAGGTTTTAGTAGTTTAGAAATTGATAAAATAATAATTACAGACATACTAGGTAAACAAACTCAAAAATCTTTTCATGAAAATCAAATAAACATTGGGGATTTAAATAATGGTGTTTATATCATTCAATTGCATTTAACCAATCAAAAAATTGTTTCAACACAATTCATAAAAAACTAAAGAAGATAAGTGTTTTAACGTAGTGTATCAATATAATAGTTTCATAATCAAATAATTAACATCAAAACAATTATCTAATGTAAACATTATGTTATTATAAGGTTAATTATTTAACTTAGTGGCACAATTTAATAAATATTCAATGCAATACTTAAAAGAAGCTAAATCAAATACGCCTTATGTATCCATTGATACCGAATTAGGCAAGTTTCAAATTATTGGTGTTTCTAATTGTGACAATGCTAAAGAATTTTACGAACCAATTGTAAATTGTTTAGATAATTTAACGGGATTACCCTTAGGCAAATTTCATTGTGTTTTTCAATTTGATGAACTATTTCACGAGGATTCTAAAATGATTTTATTTATTTTTCAAAAATTAAAGTCTTTGCAAATCGATGGTTGGGATATTACAATTGATTGGAATTTAATGGATAACAATCCTTATTTATTTAAAATTGCAGAAGATTTTGAATACATGATTGATATCAAAATTAATATCAACGATTTAAGCAAAATCAATTCCAATATCTTAAGTACATTTAAAAATAAAAAAGATTTAATTACAGCCTAAATACTTTGTTTAGTATATAATTCGTAATAAGATTTTTTTAGTTCCAACAATTGGGAATGTGTGCCTTCTTCTAGTATTTTACCGTCTTCGATTACTAAAATTTTATCGGCATGCATTAAGGAAGTGATACGGTGGCTAACAATTAAAGAAGTTTTATTTTGCATTATTCTTTTTAAATTGTTTAAAATATTTTCTTCAGTTTCGGTATCAACTGCGGATAAACAATCATCTAACATTAATAAGTTTGGATTTTTAACCAAAGCTCTTGCTATAGAAACCCTTTGTTTTTGTCCGCCAGATAAAGTAACACCACGTTCCCCCAACAAAGTTTGGTATTGTTGAGGCAAATCTAAAATATTTTGATGTACATCAGCATCTTTTGCGGCTTGTATAACACGTTCTTTTTTAAATTTTTCATCCTCAATTTCGTCGTGCACACCAAAGCAAATATTATTTTCGATAGTATCAGAGAATAAAAAAACATCTTGAGGTACCATTCCAATTTGCTTACGCCAGTGAAATAAATTTATGTTTTTAATATTTTGATTATCAATTAAAATCTCACCAAAGTTTACATCGTACAATCGGTTAATTAAATTTAATATTGTTGATTTCCCCGAACCAGTTTTTCCAATTATACCCAATGTTTGTCCGGGTTCAATTGTAAAAGATACGTTTTGTAAAGCCTGAACATTATTTTCTGGATAAATAAAACTTACATTTTTAAACTCAATTTTTCCATTAAAATCAATAATTTCATCAGTAGAATTTTGAATTGCTGGCTGAATATCTAAAAATTCATTAATTCGTTTCATACTTGCAGATGCACGTTGAATTAATGAAGTAACCCAACCTAAACTGGCCACAGGCCAAGTTAGTAAGTTTATATAAATAACAAATTCGGCTATATTTCCATATGTAATTTTACCATCAATAACCGCTAATCCACCTGCATAAATGGTAATTATGGTACTTAAAACTGGTAAAAACATAATTACTGGTTGAAATAAAGATTCGGTTTTTACCAAACTCATAGCGTTTTGTTTATAACTATCGGCTTCTTTCTCAAAATCTTTTAAAATATCCTCGGTTTTATTATAAGATTTCACCACCCTAATACCACTAAAAGTTTCTTGTGTTATGCTAAAAATATTAGACAATTGTTTTTGTAAAAATTCACTTTTTAAATTAATGTATTTAGATACGTAAAAAATAACCACCGACATGATTGGCAAAGGCAATAAAACATATAAACTTAAAGTAGGATTTATATCCACCATTGTCCATATTACCATAATAAACAAAACAATAAGATTAACCAAATACATGATTGAAGGACCTAAATACATACGAACTTTTCCTACATCATCCCCTATCCTATTCATAATATCACCCGTTTTGTTTTGCTTGTAAAAGCTAACATCCAACTCCTGATATTTTTTATAAATTTCGTTTTTAATATCGTATTCGATAAATCTGGAAACCATTATTATAGTGTAGCGCATAAAAAATGTAAATACACCTTTTAACAATGCCGACACCAATAAAAAAATACCAAATAATAAAAAGCTGTATAAAAGAGTTTGATAATAATCCTCCTGTAAAGAAGTTCCCGAAAATAATTTATATACTTTTAAATTTTCGATAACAATATCAATTGCTTCTCGAAAAATTTTTGCTGGATATAAGTTAAACCAATTGGAAAATACAATAAATAATACCCCTGCCAACATTCTCCATTTGTAGCGAAGTATATATTTATTTAAAGATTTTAACTCTCCCATGAAAATAGTTTAATTTGCATTGATGCAAAACTAAGGTAGAAAGAATAAATGAATAGAAGTTTAACTAAGCATTAATTCTTTGTATAGCTACTTTAATTTTTTCCTGAACATTATCAGAAACAGGAACTAAAGGTAAACGCAAATAGTTTTGTATCAAATTTAACTCACTTAACATACCTTTTACACCTGCTGGATTTCCATCTTCAAAAGTTAAGTTCATTAAATCAAATAATTTATAATGTAATTTTTGAGCGTTAGTATAATCATTTTTTAATGCAAACCTAACAGCATCCGACATAATTTTAGGAAACGCATTGGCTACCACACTAATAATTCCAATACCACCCAAACTAATTAATGGTAAAGTTAAAGCATCATCACCCGAAATCACTTTAAACCCTTTTGGCGCTCCGTAAATTATTTGTTGCATTTGCATTAAATTTCCACTAGCTTCTTTCACCGCAACAATATTTTTTACATCTTTTGCTAAACTTAAAACCGTTGTAGCTTCTAAATTAGAACCTGTTCTGCCTGGAACATTATATAAAATTACAGGAAGTTTAGTAGATTCGGCAAAAGCTTTATAGTGCTGATATAAACCACGTTGATTCGGACGATTGTAAGGAGGTGAAACAGATAAAATAGATTGAACTTTTGATAAATCATATCTGGATAAATTATCCATCAAAGTTTGTGTATTGTTACCACCATGACCTAAAACAATTGGTAAACGATTGTTGTTAACCTCAACTACATGATTAAAAACCTTTAGTTTTTCATCAGCAGTTAAAGTAACAGTTTCACCAGTTGTTCCTAAAACAACAATGTACTCTACTCCACCATCAATAATATGATTAACTGTTTTTTCTAACGCGTTGTAATCTACCTCTAAGTTACTTTTAAAAGGCGTTATCAACGCTACACCCGTGCCACTAATGTCTATATCCATAAAATTTAAACTATTTATTGATGATATGTAAATACCTGTCAATATTTTTAATTAATTCTCTAACTGTTTCACCCTCTGGCAAGTTAATTGTAAAATCCAAATTTTTTGCGTAAGGTAATTGCGTATATCCTACTTTAAATTTTGCATTAGATAAAGTTGTTACAAATCTAATACTTTTATCCTCCAATACAGATGTATCGATTAAAATATCAAAAGGAGTTTCAATAAAATTTTGTACAGATGGTGAAATCGGACGTAAATGTGCATTTATATCTTTAAAACAAAAATAATCCATTCCCAATTTTGTAACAATATCTCTATGTAAATCCTTTGCCCTGTAATACCCCAAGGAACTAACTTTTATATCATAGGTTTTTAAATGATTGATATATCTTTTAACCAAAGCAGTATCTTCTTCTTTATCTGCAATATAAACTATACCAACAGTTTTAGCTTTAGTAATATTACAAGCTACAACGTTTCTGGTATTTTGAGGTAAACGCTCAAAATGATAATCACTCAATCTATTTTTTAAGCCTTTAATCATTCCACAAATTTATCTATTTTGTTGGTGTTTTTAAGTAAATATTAAAAATAAATTAAGTAATATTGAAATTTACTTCTTCAATGTTGACTTGGAGTTAATAATTTCTAAATAACTTTTAGGTCTTCTATCTCCATGCCAAGTAAATTGCTTTAACTTTTTATCTTCTGCAGGCAACTGATTTACAGGGTAAAAAGTAGCTTCTGGCTGCAACAAAAACACAATTTTACCTATTTTACCTTTGTTAAATCTTATACTTAAATTACTACAAATTGCCTTATTCACTCCGGAGTATGTGCTATCGTTGTCTTTTGCATAATATAAAGTTTGTCCGTTTCCTAAAACACTCATAGTATGTATTTTACCTTCTTTAAAGTCGGCTATCATATTCCTTCCAACAATTTGATCATAAAATTCTTCTTTTTTGTCTTGTTCGCTTATGATAGAAGCGTTGTTAAATAGATATAAATTTTTAATTTTATTTCTAGCAGTTAAAATTTGTATGGTATCACCTTTCATTTGGCTTTCCTCCGACCATAAAATTGGATTTCGATACATTCTCATGATAGAATCCGACAAGCTATAACTTAAAGAATCGCATACTCCTTGCATATCTTTTTTAAACATTTTCACATTATGATAAGCGTAAAATTCTTTAATCTTTTTTTTATCTATTGCCTTAATTGTATCGCATCTCACCCATAATGTATCACCATCTAAAACTTGTGTCATCCATGGGTTTCTACTCACATAAGAATTGGAATCTTTTTGATTAAAATAAGCAACATTTCCATAAACAGTTAATTGATTAATCGAATCTAAAATTTGTACATTTTTAAAAGCCCAACTAATTTTCTTTTTTTTGTTAACATATATACTATCAGCACAAATTGTATTTTCATCTCCTTTTATAGATGCCTTTTTAACAAAATGAAAAATTTCATTTTTATCATTGTGCAAACCACGTTCACAATAAATTTTTTGATCTTTTGTATGAATATTAGTTTTGCCGTAAAATCTTGTAATTTCATTGGGCGAATCCACTATAATGGTATCTCCCCATATTTTATAATCTGGATTATCAATAAAAACTTTACCAATTAAATCCATAAATTCTGTTTGGGTATTGTAATATCCTAATTTAGATACAATTTTAGTTTCGGCATTGGTTATTGTTGCACCGTTTAAATAAAATATTTGTTTTTTTGAGTCGTCGAAGTTTAACACATTGGTTAAAATAGTTAAGTCCTTTTGTGTAACCTTAACACTTTTCCCTTGAAGCTTACCAATTCCAGTATAATTATTATACACTAAAGAATCTCCGTAAGCCTTTAAATTATTGCTTTTAATAATATAAACTTTTCCCCATGCCCAAAATGCATTATTTATATTATCCACCTCTGCCGAATCGCAAAACAACTGCATATCTTTGTTTTGCAAACCTACATTTCCTACTAATTTTTGGTGATTTGCACTTCGGCCTTCGGTTAACTTTTTAGCATGTAAAATTTTAATAGTATTACTTTTTTGTGCGTACGTGGATGTAGCTACAAAAAGTAATACTATTAAAAAAACTAATAATTTACGCATTAATGCTAGAGCGAATAATGGTTTGTTTTCTATCCGGACCAACAGACACAACAGTAATTGGCACTTCTAATTCTTTTTCTAAAAACTCAATATATTCCACCAAAGTACTTGGTAAACTTTCCATATCGCCTAAACCTGTTAAATCTTCATGCCATCCTGGTAATGAAATGTAATTTGGCGATAAATCTTGTCCTTCTATTGAATATGGGAAATGTTTTATAGTTTCTCCATTTAAATTGTATGAATCACAAACTTTAACTTCATTAAATGTAGACAAAACATCAGCTTTAGTCATTATTAAATCGGTAACACCATTTAACATGATTGAGTATTTTAAAGCTGGTAAATCTAACCAACCACATCTTCTAGGGCGACCTGTTGTAGCACCAAATTCATGTCCAGCAGCTCTTAATCTTTCACCAATCTCATTATCCAATTCTGTAGGAAACGGTCCGCTGCCCACACGTGTACAATACGCTTTAAAAATACCAAACACTTTACCAATAGTATTAGGCGCAATACCTAAACCCGTACAAGCACCCGCACAAACGGTGTTGGATGAAGTTACAAATGGATAAGAACCAAAATCGATATCTAATAACGAACCCTGAGCACCCTCTGCTAAAACAGTTTTTCCTGATTTTAAAGCATTACTTAAATAATGTTCCGAATCAATTAAAGGAATTTGTTTTAAAACCTCAATTGCAGCCAACCATTTATTTTCCTCCTCGGTAATATCGTACTGATAATCGTATAATGCCAATAAATCACGGTGTTTTTGCACCAAAGTTTTGTATCTATCTAAAAAATCTGGCAATTCGATATCCCCTACTCTTAAACCATTTCGTCCGGTTTTATCCATATAAGTTGGCCCAATACCTTTTAAAGTAGAGCCAATTTTAGATTTTCCTTTAGCATTTTCGGAAGCAGCATCTAAAACACGATGTGTAGGTAAAATTAAATGCGCTTTACGGCTAATTAATAAACGCTCAGCAACATTTACGTTATGCACTTTTAAACCATCAATTTCTTTTTGAAAAATGATTGGATCCATCACCACGCCATTCCCTATAATATTTACTGTTCCTTTATGAAAAATTCCCGATGGAATGGTATGTAAAACATGTTTTATCCCGTCAAATTCTAATGTATGCCCAGCATTTGGCCCACCCTGAAAACGAGCAATTATATCATATTTTGGCGTAAAAACATCCACTATTTTACCTTTCCCCTCATCACCCCATTGTAATCCTAAAAGTACATCAACTTTATTCATTTTTGTTGTTTTAGATAAACTGTTATAATTAATTTTTCTTTTTATTTAAGCATTTTTCGTCCTTACATTCGCCATAAACTGTTAATGAATGATGAGAAACATCAAAATTAAAACCTTCTCCTAAACTTGTTAAAATAGGATGTAATCTTGGGTCACAAAACTCAATAACCTTTCCACATTTAGTACAAATTAAGTGGTCGTGTTGCTGAAAACCGTACGAACGTTCAAACTGAGATAAATTAGAACCAAATTGATGTTTTCTAACTAAATTACAATCCATCAATAAATCCATTGTATTATACAATGTAGCTCTACTTACCCTATAATTTTTGTTTTTCATGTTTACATACAACGATTCAATATCAAAATGATCGGTGTACGAGTAAATTTCTTCTAAAATAGCGTACCTTTCTGGAGTTTTTCGGTGTCCATTAAACTCCAAATAACCAGAGAAAATCTCTTTTACGGTTTCAAAAACAGACTTTTTCAAATTATTTACGGGTTAAAAACGTGCTAAATTTACTAAAAATTCACTGCGCGAAATACAAATTAACTTTTATTTTTCGAACAAACTTTCGTTATTAGTTAAAAC